>Ga0102942_1000005_pt1 | contig 89245 bp, 152 predicted proteins | sample SalPon2_C_H2O_MG_FD_78171 | JGI IMG/M metagenome (GOLD analysis project Ga0102942, IMG submission 78171) | Salt pond water microbial communities from South San Francisco under conditions of wetland restoration - Salt Pond MetaG R2_C_H2O_MG | ecosystem: Environmental > Aquatic > Non-marine... | reverse complement strand
GTAGTCGAAACGGTAGTAGTCGAAACGGTAGTAGTCGAAACGGTAGTAGTCGAAACGGTAAAGCATATAAGGTCTGCAAACATGGGTTTGGATATGGTTACAACTGAAGAAATCCAGAATCTGCAATGTGCAGTTGAAGAAGCTCTTCTCCCACACTTTTCTAGTGTGAAAGTGAATCATGGTAAAGCACAGATTATTGTCAGACCAAGCCTATCCTTCCCTACAGATGACCCTGTGGAAGTTGGTGGTGAATCATACCCAGTTACTGATGAAGAATCGTTCTTTGAAGCAGCAGAAGCCGTTCTCGAAAGTGCTGGTGTTCATGATATCCGACGAAAAGATGACGCTCTTTTCGCACGGATTCAATAAGTATATCAACATACACTTTATTAGTTTTAAAAAAGACACATAGAAACATATAAATCCAAAAACGTGCAATTCACTTTCTAAATATTCGATAGTGAATCAAAAAAGAGAATTTTTATACGATGTTAATATGGTTGGTGATATTCTGGATGAATATATCCATAATCTGTTTTTCCTTCAGAACATAGTTTATAAAACTGCCATTCAATAACATTTTCAAACCCATTAGCTTCCCATTTTGGAACTCCATTTTCTGTTTGATATTCATCATCGCCCCACCTGTCCATTGGAGCAATCCATTCTGAAACATTTGAATCCCACCAATTATACAAATCATCATCAGATTTATCTTCAAGTGTTTCTCTAAGTTCATCAATATCTTGCGGAGAAAAATATCCTCCAGCACCAATCTCTTCTTCTTCAATAGCATGGTTAATTATATCTTTAATAATTCGTTCTCGTTCTATCTCTGTAAAATCCATACTCATAATTAACAGTAGGAACCATTAAACTCTTTCGAATAATTCAGTAATTCAGTAATTCAATATGAGAAGGTTTATGTTTTTCACTGTCTAATAATTTATATATGAGTGATTGTCCACATAGTGATGTTAACTGGAATCTTGAACAGGCTGAAGAGCTAGAAAATGATGTTTTTACAATCCCTGGTGTCTGTGAAGATTGCCGTACAGCACTAACTTGCCAAGCAACTATAGATGATTGGTGGGAAGAAGAGAAAGCATTGTGAGTGTTAAACCAAAAATATTTATGGATTAGATTATTTGAAACTATATGGGAAAACAGACACAACTCAATCCTCAAAATGAGTATCAAATTCACAAAGGAAAGATAGTAGAGTCAAAGTCTGATGAAGAAGAAGTGTATATCGAAGACCTTGGTCATATTGAGAGTAGGCAACTCAAAGAATATGATGGTTTAACGGTCACAGACATTACAGATGATGAAGAGTATTCGTTCCAATCATTTGATTCAGGAAATAGGCTTGTTCAAACAGATAACGGAGAATTTCTGATAGTGCATAGTCGCACTGTTGAAACAGGACCTTGGTCTTTTAACAGAGACTAAAATAAGTAGTGGAATATCGAATCATATATTTAAAATACCATTTAACGAAATTCATTTCGTAATATCTATATGTGTTCAGTGTAAATAAAAATTTGATTATGCAACAATACTACAGGATTGAAACAGGGAGTCGAACACTAACAGTATTTCATACCGAAGATTCGGTAAGTTTTGATGTTGAGCATTATGGTCATTTTTCAGTTCCTGCAGCTGAATTCGAAGCATTCCTTTCAAGCACAGCAAAAAAGTATACAGTGTATGAAAATGAAGCTGAAAAACACCCAAATCTTGCAGAAAGGCGACCACATTTGTTTGATGATGAACATAAAGAAGTTGGTGTTATTGAATTAGATTCTGATGGTGGTCTCACAATTTCTATTAAAACAGGCAACCCAATTACATTTACATTGACGCCAGAACAAGTTGAGACACTTCAAGAAAGTATCACACCTGGGTCTGTTGAACGATATAGTAATGGACAGTATCCAGTTGAAAGTGTGAATCGAGAAGGCGTTAGAGATAGAGGGGAACATGTTGCGTGAGAACGACGGTAAAACATTGGCGTTTACCTTCAAGTAGTGTAAAAAGTTATAGCATCACAATTAGATTAACTTAACAATGGGTGTTACAAAACAAGAAATTCTGCAAATTTCTGAGGCTGTTAGAGACGACTGTGTTGATGACCCAACAGGGCAATGTTATCCTGCATCTAAAACTCTTTGTGAAAAATTAGTTTCCCAAACAACTGCTTCAGAGTCTGAAGTTGAAGTTGAAGAAGTTTTAGTTGGACCGTCAGCAACAATTCGACATTATGTTGTCTCATATCCAGCTAAATATATTGATGATGTTGATGTGTATGGTCGTGTGTTAATTGATATTACATTAGACCAATATTCAACAGAAAATGAAGCAGAAGGAAACGTGAATACCAGTTTAGGTCCAGAAGATACTATTCCTGAAGTTTTATTCTATCCAACTAAAGAGGCAGCTCCATATACTGGGTGAAATGAAATCTTTTATATGGTCTGCTTGTCTTACAAGTATATATGGCAAATAATCCAAGTGAAGGTGAAACTGTGTTTGTGACTGTTGGAACAGCAATGCCTCGGGACAAACGTGCGCTTGTAAAAGGGACTGTTATCAAGGTGGATGAAGTTGAAGACGATACATTTGTGTTAGAACATGAAGAAGTTTTAGATGTTGGTTCATATGGTGACGAAGTATACAGTAGTGATGAAAGAGCTAAAGAGGCAATGTCTGATGGTGAAAGTGGACCCTATGGAGATGCATATGGTGAAGAAAAAGGTGAAGTGTGGGCATATACTGCGGAAGAACTACAATAACAGGCTTATTTTTCAGAAGATACCATCTTCATACAGATGGAAATAAGAAATGTTATAATACTTCAATTACATTTATTTAGTATGTCTAGTGACCCGACCGTTAAAAATGTAAAGTGCCCACTCTGTAATGAAAAAGTTACTATTTATTATGAGAATCGTGACTGTCCAGAATGTGGTGAGAATATTTCTGAAATAAATAATGAGATTAACCAACGTATACATACGATTAAACATACTGTTAAAGATATAATACAACAATCTCAGTTAGAGCTGCAGAATATAAGCAAACAAGGTGATGTTATCCAATGTACTTTGCAAGCAGATGGCCCGCTATTACTTGATAGTATTGATATTGACTCTGATGATATGGAATCTGTGTTAGAACGACAAGAAAAGCTAAGTGACTTGAGAAATAAACTTGAATCAGTTGAAGATGTTATTGATACTGAAGTTTTTTATGGTGAAGAGTCAAAAAATACATACAAGTCTAAGTATGGAATTAATATTGAAAATCTCATTTTTTCAGATGAAGATGTAGTGCTATTAATCGGGACAAATGTGAATATTGAATCGTAAATATTAACTACTTGAAGATTCGTTTTCATATGTATGGAAGAAGAAAACAAACCCAAAGGATATTATCGAAGTGTTCATTCAATGCCCAAGTGGATGAGAAAACTTGCAGGATTGTATGACACTCTTTAATAGAGAAGTCTTATATTTTTGAAATATTTTCAATTTCTTTTGCAATTCGTTCGTCTTCATCTTTTACATCAGCCCATGAGACTTCAGCTGACATTCGTTCAACACTAACATCAATATCAATTGTCACATCTTCTTCAAGGATTTGATATTGTGAATCTACTGTTTCAAGTACAGGTCTAACAGTTTCTTCAACCTGTTTTGTTAACTCAATAGCAGCACCTGCGGGGACTCGTTGCTCTTTTAACTTCGATTGTTTCTCTTTTCTAATAGATTCTTTAATATCTTCCTTTGTTGTAGATTCAAATAATAGAACTTTGGCTTTCTGGAATAGTGATAAATTAGGGTTATCTGGAATTGTTATGTCTGGGTCTATTGATTCTTCTCTAATCCGACACTCTGTACAATTATATGAATCATATGTTACATCAATTTCATCGTTATTATACTCATCTGTTGGATATGCTTTGACTAGTACAGTTCGGTAATATCCAGTACCAGATGGACCGTATATATCATTAGATTTACCCCTGAATGTATTTGATATTTTAATTGAAACAACAATTGTATGTTCTCCATATTCAAAATCCCGACAGGCAATCTCTTTGTCAAGATTATTAGTCGCCATAGTACAAATATGTGCAATGATTATTAAAATATTTCGATATTTCATCACCTGTTTTCTAGAAAAGATTCAGATTGAATGAAATAGTATTTGTTAGATTGTTGTATATATTTTGGAACAGTCACTGTCTCAATATTTTGTCCATCTTGAATAGCCACTCGATAAGAGTCGCTATGTTCAACCCACCCGTTAATTCTAACACAAGTCTTTTCCATAGAATCAAACAATAAGTTTGCTTCATCTGGGGATTGAATAACATTGAAGTGTGGATGTTCTCTTTCTATATCAGCAACATTCATACTACATACTTAGACTACAATAATAAAAATTTTCTTATTTAACTTTCAAAGTATAAGTTGAACTGAGAATTAACAGTATAATAATTTTTGCACTTTCGTATTTCTAACTATCAAGAACTCTATTCAATCAATCGTTAAGTAAATATGTAATCCTATATATAATACTACTTAATGGTTTATATTGATTCAGAGTTTGAAAATTCGATTGAGTCAGTTGTACCAAAAGTTAATTTAGAATATGATTATACTAAATCAAAAGAAGAGTTTTTAATAACTAATTTTGAAGTTTTGAAATCAGAACGAAATAAAGGGATTGCTTCATCAGTATTGCGAACACTTATTAAAGAAGCAAAAAGTGCTTCATTTCAAGCCATTAGAATACATATTGCGTTAACAAATCCCGATGAGGACAATGTTGAAATTAGCTCAGACCCAACAGTGCAACTACTCAACAAGTACGATTTCACAATTATTGGAATTGGAAATACTGTTGAAGCGAAAAAGACGCTTTAGGGGCTTATACACTCTGTTTGACACCAAATCCTTCAACAACACCAACAGGCTTCCACATACCACTTTGTTCCAACGAAATAATGCGGTCACTGTCAGTAAACTCGTCTGTATCCATATCTCTTTCAACTTCATATTCGCTATCTTGCCATCCATCATCACCTGCATCACGGCGAACTGTGACTCGATAAAACTGATTCTCTGCATCAATTAGAATCTCACTCTTCATCTCAGAATTATCATTACTAAAGTCATTATTGAACTCTATCACTTCACCAGTTACAGTAACGCTTGTATCACTAAGTCCGTTTTCACAGGCAAGTTCATCATCATTGACTTGAATATCCATCATAACGTTACGACCAGTGGCCACATTATCAAAGAGCGGTGGACAATATGGACCAACAAGTTCTACTTGTGCTATCTGACCAATCCACTCTTTTGGAACCGTAATGTGTGCGCCATTTCCGAACTCTTTAACCACAACCTCGTATCGCTTATCTTCGTCTACCATTGTATATACATATTGTATATACTGAAACATAAACCTTCTCATTTCACCTCACAAAACCAAAAATACAAATTTATAACATTAGACATAAATATATATAATATGGTTCAAAACGAAGGAATTGAAAATGGAATTGGTATATATGATATCAACAAAATAGATAACATAGAAGAAAAAATAAAGCAACAGATTTCAACATTTGATTTTGATTTTGAAATAGAGTCCATTTATGTTATGGGAAGTTTTGGAAGTGGAATGGGAATCCCTGGAGAATCAGATTTAGATATAATTGTCTCTGGGAATTTTCAGCATAGTAAGTCACCAAACAAATCACAAAATCTTCGCTCAAAATTAGAAGAACACATTGAAACAAGTCAAATTATTTCTAATTTTCCGCAATTTACTGAACTTGACTTATATGTTCATAATCCCTCACGAAGTAGACAAGAGTTAGAATTATATGCAGAAGAAGAGCCTTCTGTAACACATTATTATAATTTAACAACCAATTCAAAAGTTAACTACTAAGAGGGACTAGTTAGGATTCATCAAATAAGCTAACATTTTCACAAAATTCAAAAAATTCTTCAGTTCCTTCTAAACCAGCTTTCTTTGAATAAAACCGAACATATGTTTCATCCACAGACCCACCATCAAAAACAGGACCAGAATCTGTGATAGTTATATATGCCTCATCTAATGATTCTATAATTTCTTGTACAATTACAAGACCATGTTCGTGATGCTCAAACTCATCATCTTTACTAATAGTAATCATATATAATTATTTGCTAAACAGATAGAAAAATCTTTCCATCTATTTCAAAAGAGTAAAGTATCCATCTAACTAATTTTTAAATATGAACCTTGAAGAATATACAGTCACAAATACTGGAGACTATACTGGAGAGTTAACTCTTATAGTTTCACATGATGGTACTGAATACTCGTTAGATTTTACATTTGAAGAACGAGGAACTGCACCAAACGAACATTCTCCATTCCCATCTAGCGATACAGAGATTTATGCATGGCCTACAGATGATATTCCAGAAGAAATTAGATTCGAAGCAGGAACAGATGAAGCTGCAGTGTTAGTCTTTGGTATTGGTTTGCCAGAGGATATTAATCTGCTTGATAGACCATATGACCAAGTTGACGAAACTGGGAGCCGCTCGCCATTTGTAAAGTATCCAGACGACTGATTTTAGTGGTCATCTTCTCTCCATTTGTGTCCACAATCAACACATTCAAAAAACCGAGTTTCTGACTCATCTGCAGCTCTAATCTGTTTCATTTCATAATAGGCTTCATTGTGTTTACATTCAGGACAACGTTCGTTAGTTGTTGGTCTAGAGTCTGCTTCTTCACCTCTTAATCGAGTGTCTGTTTGGTCTTGTGTTTCAGTTACAGTTTCTTTTCCTGTTATATCTGTGAATAGTTCTGACATTGATTTATCTTCATCAGACATATATTAATTTGCACATTTTATATATTATATATTTTTGGATTGACTGTTTGCAAAAGACTATTTGGAGTGTTCGTATACAATACAGATATAGAGTAATAATGTCAAAACAAGAGTTGATTAAAATTGCAGAAAAAGCAAGAGAGCAACGGTTAGATGGACCACATCATGATGAGACTCAATTTCCATTAATAGGCTATTGTTTCGATAATGCACTAGTTGTATATAGGTTATTAGAAAAACACGGCTATAATCCAACATTTATGGTTGGAACGACAGAACGGGTTTCAGATGAGTTGATTCAAAATGGGATTGATTTAGAATGTGATATTGATACAGTTCAGGATTTAGCAGGATTAGTTCATTATTGGGTTGAGTGTGATGGGTATTTGATTGATATAGCATCAGATACACATAATATGTTAGGTGAGATACTTGTTACAAAAGAATCAGATGAGTATTATACGTTTTCAAACTCAAAACAAGACGCAAAAGAAACATTAAGAAATGCTGTTGCTAGACGCTGTTCATATTGTGGCGCACAAACAAAAATGTGTTCACATTAATAGATTAGTGTTAATCCATTCGAATCTTGACAGGAGCGCCGTTATCAACACTTGGCTGTTCGGCAGGTTCAGCAGGGTTTGTTTCAACAAAATCAACAGTTGGGTTCACAACAACTTCGGCAACAAACCCGTTTGAAGACGGGATTGGTTCGATATATACGCCGTCAGCCATCTCACTAGTTCGAAGGAGCTGTCGTCCACTCTCCGTTTCAAACATTCGAATATCATCCTGTCGAATGTTAATATCGATATCAACAGATGGGGAACCACCTGCACCATCTCCAATAGATTCGTTTTCAGGGGAAATCATACCGTTATCATTAGCCATTTCTCGGACAATTGTTTCTGCTTCCATAACAGATTATAATACAATAGTGAAGTACTAAAAGCTACCGATATGCTGTTTTGAGTAGGTGAATATCCATAGTGGCGAGTGTTATCATACTTAATGGATATATTATAATAATATTCATTATTATTCATAGTATGTTTTATTTATTAAATAGAATTATATAGATTGTAGGATTTAGTTTGAAAAAATTTCACGGGTGTAAATATTTTTCCACAACCTTTATATTCCCCCGATACGTTAATACAGACACTATGACGACAACTTCACTTAGTAAGTCAGTCGAATCGTACACTGAATCAGACCTTTCCCTCTCACGAGCCGCCGCAGACGGTGGTGTTAGTGAAAGCGAACTTGTTGAAGAACTCCGTTCACAGGGAGTTTCTCTTGATGAAGAAGACCAGGGCGCTGTTACTAGTACCCGATACTAAACAACGTTTTCTAGACCCTCAATAAAGAGGTCCAATTTAAATAATTTTTTAAATATTTTAGAATAGCTACAGGTATTTTAAAATATACTCAGTAAATGTTAACTGATTTATTTTCAAACAAAAAATTTTCAGAATCGAAGGGTATAAGTCTGAGTGGTTTGTATAATTGGATATGGGAGAGATTGGAACTTTCAGGAGTGAGTTCAAAGTTTTGTTCAGCAACTGGCCCCATAGTGTTATAGCTATCTGTTCAATTATAACTATCATATCGCTATTTAAACCAAATACTCATTTAGAGCCACATATTTGGATGATGTGGTTTGTACCATTTGTGATGATAATTGAAGCGTATATACTAGCTCTATTCTATCGAGATTAATGAAAGTGAATTTTTAGCTAATAATTTTCACTAGATAAACCAACTGTATCACACAACCTGTGAAACTTTTTAGTCAAACTGCTCTTTTCATCACAGTTGGATTTGTGTGTTAGAGTTAGATTCGGGGGACTCCATATCGTCTCGGTTCCAATCTGGTCGGTTTTCAGATGTTTGTAGTCCCCGAGTCAGAAGGTAAAACTCATATGTTCCACCTGCTAGTTCAACAGCAACATTTTCATGTTCATCATGAGCAATATTAACATATGCACCATCTGGGACCTGAACTGTAATTGGTTCTACAGATTTATCTTCATTTAGTGGTAGAACACCTTTATCTAATGCAAGATAATGGTTATCTATTGGGATTGGACACCGCCCCGCATTGGAAACACTATCGCCACTAATATATTCAACTGCAAGGTCTCCTTGAAGTCGAATTCGCTCTCCAATATTCAAATCAAGCCTAGATTCTGAATGTTTGTAATCTCTATCAAAGCCCATAACATCTTGAATATAAGATTTAGTAACATTTTGTGTTGGGTCTAGGCGAGTCCCATCAATTGAATGAGCAAACAGACCAACTGGCGTATCATCTCGCCCAACAACAAATGCTTCTTGCGGCCATTCTCCTTGAATTATTCGTCCATCCCATGGATTGTCAGTTTCAATAACTGTTGCATCATCAGAGATATCTTCTCGTTCTTCGGCCCACCTTCGCATTCGCTCTCCGAGAATTACTGTTTCACCTGCAGTCTGAGCATTCCACTGTTGTTGCAAAATTGCTTCAGGTTCATCAATATCATACTCTGGCTTCAACAAGGCAATATCAGCGTCTTGGTAGAGGATATGAATGTTACCATTCATAAAGAGATTAGTTAGCTCATGACCACTAGTTGGGTCTATCACAGTTTCAGGATTATCAGCCCCAAGGAATCGAATAGCTAGTTTGTGATTATGGTCACTGATTGCTCCAATCAAATCCTTTAATTGTGGGTCTGCACACAACAACTCCCATTGGTCACAAATTTCATCAAGTGTGGCTTCTAGCCCTTCTGTCGAAAATGGTGGTTCACCAGGATGATTTGGTTGGTTTGCACAGGGTCGATACTCACCGAAAATTTCTTCCCAAATATCATAGACAGCATCTCCTATATCATACAGGAATGTAGGGTCTGAAGCAATCTCATTCAACGTGAGTAGAGTTTCATCAAATAGAAGATTATACACGGTTCGACTGTCAGGGTCAACAACTCCTTCAAATCCATTAATTGAAAACTCAAACTCTCCTTGGCTTCTATCAGGAAGAACTTGTCGCACAGGCGTTCCTGTCTCTTGCTCAAATAATTCAAACGCCATTGGTTTAATCGTTTGCTTAACCAATAGTGTTCGAATTTTATCCACTGTATCCCGATAGGCAGTGTAATTCGCCATATCTTATTATCGGTCTAAAACAACATAAACCCACCGATTATAACACATTAACTAGTTAGACTTAACTCTACAAAACATCAAATGTGTATGTGAATACAGTTTTTACACTATACACAGTACGCTACCTTTCTACGCTACCTTTCTTCGATGTATCCACCATTTAGCAACTGTTCAAGAGTATTTATAGACACATCATTATAGGTTCCTTCTCCCTTCGCCATATCAAGCTGATGGACTTTGACTGTTTCATCATCAACCTCTTCTCGGACTTGGATTTCATCAACAACAATACTTGTAAATCCAACAAGGTCAGAATATGCTTCATCACTGTTCACCTCGTAAGTTCGCCCAATCTCAATCTGAGACATTACACTTCTATAGAGTGTGCATATGAATATAAATCCATCGAAAAACGCTCTAGTATGAACTGTTGAATCTTGTTTCAATTGCTTCTTTGACAGCGACTGATGCTGAAACAACATGCTCATTATTATTTTCTTTTGCAGATTTTTTCACTTTTTCAGCTCCTCTCCAAACATTCCAAACTGTATCTTCCACATCAGCATGAAGAACAGCAACATCCGATTTTCGTTCAGCTTTTGCACCATCAACTCCAACACATGCATCAGATAGTACTTTATACTCTACTTCATCTGTTAATTCAGTAAATTCAATCTCCATACAAATAGTATAGTGAAACACTCCCAAAAGTGATTTGGTCTGATTTAAAATAATTATATAAGAAATCTTTTAACCATATGGTTTTAATTAAATTATATGAGTGAACTAGACACTGATTCATATACGAATCACCGTGATACAACGATTGGTGACTTTGTATACGCTAAAGACACAGATGGGAATGAATATTATGGTTCTGTTATGCAAGTAAAAGGTTCAACAGTCTATGTACAAGAAATCCCAGAAGATGAAGATGATGTTGTCGTTACTGAACAATCTGAAAGAAAAATGTATGAATTTAGACGATTTAAAGACAACGGAACTCCAATTATTGTCCTTGGGATTGATGGAAAAAATGAGTATATAGAACATGAACCAGAACACGGATTCAACAAAGATGGTGTTCCAATCACAAAAGAATCTACAACAATGTCATTTGATTATCAAATTGTTTCATTTGATGTAGAAGAATCCGACTTAGTTCTTGGTTAATCACATATATTTACCAAGTATTAAGTCAAGAACTGTTTTACGACGACGAAATTCATTTTCTATATTGACATTTGAATGTGGAATTTCATCACACATAGAAACACTTTCTAACCCCATATAATGCGGCCATACTTTGTACAAATCAAGTGATTGCTTCTTATTTACTGTGATATTTAAGTTTTCATATAATATCTTTCGAAGTTCAGATGCAGTAATATTATCATTAAAAGCACACGGCAAATCAATAAATGTGGCTTCGACAAACGCTACATCATATAAATAATCAAACCAACCTGACAACTCCCAATCAACAACACTGTTAACTCCGTTTTCATCATATAAAACATTGTGAGAGTTGGACAAGTCGCCATGAACAAACCGTTCTCTATTCATATTATACCTATCTTGTAGCAAATCACACGTTTTTTCTAAATTATCAATATATTCATCGTAAAAATCATCATTGAAATATACCCCATCCTGTAATCTGTCATTGAAAATGTATGATTTCATTGATTCAAATCCATTTCCTGAAACATGTTCTCGATTTCTCATATTAGTTATATTCATTCCCACAGAGTGCGAGTTCTCATATAACCATACTAATAGTTCATTTAAATCTTCAATGATGTTAGTTAACGCTGTAGTATCCGTATATAAATCATATATATCTAAATCAGAATTATGTTCTGTATATTCATATCCAACGATTGTATGCGTGTTGGTTTCAAACAATACAGGACTGTTAGGAACATATGAAATTTTTGTGTTAACATCTTCACATACTTTATGCTCTTTTTTCAAACCCCAGTTAAACCAACCCCACTCCTCTTTTTGACGAGCTTTAATAAACAATTTCTCACCCCCAATAGTTTGGCAAACAAATTTTTGACCACGCATACCACCAACATCTAATTTCGTAACAGTGTCAAACCAAGATTGTAAAAAGGACTCTACACTCATACTATTATATTTTTATTCTCTAAGTGTTAAAAATTACGAATTGATTGTGGGTTGATTAATTTAAAAAGTAAACTAGTGTGTTCCAAATATCAAAGCTTAAATCAGTAGAAGTCTTATAATAAGATATAGTTTAATGAAATACCCACAGTTATTTATCAGCTGGTTTGACGATGAACGAGGTCGAACTAGTTATTATTTAGACAGAATGGAATCTCTTTCAGTCCCCAAGCCAAAAGAGATTTTAGTTCCATTAGAAAGTTCTATATCTTTTGAGAAAGAAGCCGCTGAAATTAAATCTATTATGGATGAAGAAGGATGGAATCGAGCATTTTTAAAAACAGAGTGCAAGGCAGCTGTTAATAACTTAAAAGATGGGTCTTTCATTTTAGAAAAATCAAACAGTCATATTGAAGCAACAATAGAATCACTATTAACGCAGAATAATGCTCAAGATTGGCCTCATGGTAACTATCTTGTTGTTAGAGAGTGGATGAATTTGAACTTTTGTCTAGAGTTAGCCCACTCTTGTCATCCTGAAGTACGATACTTCATAGATGATGGAGAAGTTATTGGAAAAAGTCCACATAACTATTCTGGTGAAAAATTTGTTTGTAGAAAGCAATATCCTCATTTAGAAGACTGTTTGAGCAATTCATCTCCACCTGATGAGTTAGCTAAACAAGTAGCTAATGAGTTCGATGAAGCATCTTGGGGTGTTGACTTTGCATTAGATACAAATGGGAATTGGTGGTTTGTTGAAATGAATTTTAATTGTGTGTATTGGCATAGCGAATATGAAGAGTGGTGGAATATGTGTGGCCAAGGAGATAATGAATTATTTAGTCCGTTGTGGATTCATAGTGCTGCACTTCCCGATATGAATGAGTTTTAGTATTCGTATGTAGCGTTATTAACAATTTTTTCTACCTCGTTCGGGAGTTGCGTTAAAACAGAATCAACAAGTTCTTCATTTCCAAGTACAATTCGCCCATCTTTGATTTCCTCCCAATCTGTGCTATGGCTTGAAATTGTTTTTACAACGCCATCTGCTTCTCTGATGAGGATTACACCAACTGCAACATCCCACGGTCCAAATGCACCAAATACACCAACATCTGCCCAGCCTGAGGCAATCCATGACTCTGACATTAACGCACAGCCTAACTGTTGTATCCATCTGTTTAATTGAGACACGTGTGGGTGCAGTTTTGTTCGACCAATTCCACTAATAGTATAATATGCATTTGAAAAATCTGTTTCTTCACTAACTGTAATTTTTGTTTGATTTCTATATGCTCCTTTTCCATCAACTGCATAGAATAAGTTATCTAATTCAGGCATATAAAAGACACCAACTGTTGGTTCTCCATCTTCAACTAGTGCAATTGCAGTCCCATAAAGCGGTTGTTTGTTTGCAAAATTTCGGGTTCCGTCAATCGGGTCAACAACCCAATATGTATCAGTATTTTCAATATCACCGCCGAATTCTTCACCCAGAATAGGATATTCATATGAATTTTTTAGTTCATCTCTAATTGTTGATTCTGCTTCACGGTCAGCTTCTGTTACAATAGTTCCATTTCCTTTTTCATCTGTGTTTGTTGTATGTTTTACACTACTTGCTCTCTGTCCTGCACGTTTAGCAGCAACTACTGCAGTTTCTAATCTAGCGTCTTCAATCTGTAAATTTGTCATATAAATATAAAATCTCACTCTCAGGCAAATAGCTTATGCCAAACAAAAATATTTCAAAACAATTATTACAGTTGAGTCATAGTATAAAATATGGATTTATTATCATCAGCAAGTTCATATCTTCAAGAGACTAATGATGAATATGATTCTCTACCTGAAAAAGTTGGAGTGAGTATAGCTGAATACTCTGATACATACAACTATGAAATTAGTGGGCGGTTTCCTGAAGAAAAAGAGGATGATACGGCATACATTCCAAAAGAGAGTGTTTTCGTTGAGTTAAACTCAGATATGGAAAATGAAATAGATGCTGTTTTTAATTCTATTAGAACTAATGTAACGGTTAACAGTCCAGCAGAAATAAGTTCAATTCACATTTCGCATACTGTTAATGATAGTGTTTCAAGAGAAGAATGGAGCGGTTATACAAAGAATACTGCAGATGCTCGGGTTTTCATTGGTATTGAGCAACATTCTATTCCAGATGAATGGTATGACCAGTTACTAGAATTAGTTATAGATGATTTAAACGACATAGATGAAGATGTTACAGAAGAACAAATTCAAAGCGTTGAATACTTATTTTCAGATTTGAAAGAATGTTTCCTGCAATCTGTTCGTGGAAAAATTCTAACACCATCCCCACATAAGTATTATTCAAATGTAAACTCAAAAGAAAAGTTCTTAGAAAAAGCACGAGACGATAAAATTACAGAAATTGATGGTTTTTCATTTTGTGAGGTAGATTTCCGATTATCTGAATCAGATTCAAGCCCTGACGAAGATATTCAAAATATTGCAGAAGACTTTATGTATGAATTTGTTTCTAATACTCTGTCAACAAATTGGGAATATAAACTTGAAGCTGAATGTATTTCATTTGGAGAGTTCGAATACCAATCAACAGATGAATTTATGAAGTATTATATTACTGTGCCAATTGTTGGAAATGATATAGGAATTAGCAAGGAATAGAATAGCATATTTTTTAAGTGTTGATGTAAGACTAGTATATATGAATTCCATTGAAGATTTACCTTCTGGTGAAATTAGATTTGTTGATTCTGACTTAGATTCTGCATTTGACAATGCAAATGCTGGAGAACGAGTTTCAGTTATGCTCATACCATTTTGTAAGCCCGAAAAGTTTGTTTCTGTTGTTAATGAAGATTCATTTGGAGTGAACTGTAAACAGATTTCAACAAAAATAATTCGAATAGATTTGACTCGAATTGAATGTGACTTATTACTAACAAACAATATCATCAAAAAAATCGAACTAGTACGGCCAAACGAACATCTCTAACATTTCACAAAGTAAGTTACTCAATCGAAGGACCAGAATATACATCAGAACTTGTCTTAAATTGAGATTTATCTAATGATTTCAAAGCATCAACATCATATACAGTATCACCTATGGAAACGCCTTGAACAACTGTGCCATTTTCATCAAAATAACGATATATAGATTCTAATTTTGTGAGTAATGTTTCAGTTGTTATTGACTGTTTTTTAGAATTAACAGTTGAAAATTCATTATTGTTAAATTCTAATAAAAGACCAGACCAAAACTCACCAGTAATAATAAAGCTCTTTCGAAGGACTATATCATCACGTTTAGTAAATTCATCTTGAACTGTTTCATCTAAGTCCACTAGAAAATTTGATTTTACTTGTGTGTTTTTAAATAAGAGAGTCGCTGGATAACTATTTCGTTGATTGAAATACTTTTTAATGAGTTGTGAGTTTTTTGAAGGCATATTTATGTTTTAGAGAAGCTATATTATTGTTCTTGTTATGATTATTAGATAGATATTATCGGGTCTATATTTACATCTTTTGGAAGAAGATGCCAATTTCCATTTTCACTTTCTAATGTGGGAATATCATCTTCGATTTTTGAGGTGTCTTTGACCATCTGCGTTTCAATTTTATTCATATCTTTTTCAAACCCATATTCTACGAAAAAGTCAACAGCTTTTTCTGAAATGATATTTTCATTAGATATTTTCCAGGTTATTTCTCTGTCATCAGATTCAAGTTCTGTAAGTTCTTTATTAGGATATACAGTTACATCTCGGGGTATGCATTTAATTTCCTTTTTTAGATTGGACGCTTTCTTTTGAACTCGTTTTCTTTGATTATATAGAGCTGTTGCTTTATCAAAAGAAAACCATTTATTTACAGTCGATTCAGACTCGATTGGAACATCTTCGCATTGTTTGCTTTTTCCAAAGTAATCTTTCAGTGGCTCATCAATTTTACTAATAATATATAAGAAACCAATTGATGTTAGTATAAATAAAATACTTGGAACTAGTGTACTATTTTCTGAGAAAAAGAGTGATGTAAATAGATAACCAACTAGAAATGTACTAGTTAACCAAGTCAAACCAAGCCCTCGGACTACGGTTCGTTCTGGAACTAGATTCAGTGAATCGTCATTTAATAACCGCAAATCAATAGTTCCTTCAGTAAATTTATATTCAGCAGATATTTCATTATTTTCTTTGACTTCATCAAAATATTTTAGAGTCGAAAGTTCGGAAACAGATGTTACTGTATCGATTACAATTTCCTGTGAACCCATAAGTTCATCTGTTGTTAATTCACCAACAATCTCAAAGTATACATCTCCATATAAATACATTCCATCTGGAAAATCATCAAGATTCGCATCCTTTGTTGGAACAATAATTTTTTCAGTAGAACCAATAGAATATAGTTTTTCTATAGAGTCTATTTTTGGTATATTTTCTGGGAGTTGACTAAGGTTGCAACAGTCCCATGGGATATCAGAGCCAGTAATTGAAGCAAATGGTGCTTCAGTTTGTGTTGCAGTTACTTTATGATTTCCTGTAAATGTATCAGCAGAACATGTTGTCTGTGAATGTGAACTATCACTGTATACTTTACCATAATATTTAAACACTGGCTTAAGAGAAATATTTGTTATCTTACTTTTTGTCCATTCTCCAGAATTATGAACAGAATATGCGTGTTGTACTTCAGAACGAAGGTTATTCATAATTTCTGATGTATCTGTTTGTACCTGAGAACAATCAACAGATTGGACTGTTTTCTCAGTTGAATCGCTCATACTATTTTTTTAAAACTCTTCATAGTTAAAATCACCTATTTCAATATACGAAATTCTCATTTTAAGAGGATTTTTTACAGTTGAATATAGGAGATTTTACTTGTATAGCGATAGATGGCCTGTTACTTCATCAATATCATCTTCCTGTGCTGGTCCAATTGCTCCAGCAGTTGTGGTTCCAGATTCAATTTCTGTTCTACCAAGGTCTGAAACTATACTTGTTGGTAAGTCAAGGTCATTTGCATTAGAAATTAAGTCTCTCAATTGTTCTTCGGAATTAACACGTAATGTTATTTTTGTCCCTGCACTATGTGAAATCCAGTTGTGTACTGCGTCATCTTCTGCATTTTGGGTTGCCAAGACACTAACATGTGCGCCTTGAGACACTGCCTTTCCACGACTAATATCAATATCTTCTCGAATGAGAATTACTTGTTTCATAAAATACAATTATCAACCTCTAGTATTTGTAAGTTTGGTTTTCGATTAACTATATTGTTGTTATATTAAAAGATAGTATTGTATTTAACTTGTGTGATAATCTGATTTCGATTGTTTTATTATGTTGTGGAAAGTATAGATGATATATGAGTTCGCCATTTAGCCGAAAAACGAAGAGAGGGACTGAAGAGACACTAGAAGCTCTTTCTCAAACAATCACATGGGCATCACGGATTGATACAAAGAATGATGCAACGGAAATTGATTTAGATTTTGTTGATGAACTTTATGAAGAAGAAGAACGGTTGCGGGAAGTGTATCGTATAAAGACAACTGAAGTCGAAGTTGATAATTTTGTTTTTAATCATATTGAACTAGTCACAGATATTCTCTGTGGAAATCTAGATGACCAAGTTGATGCACTTAATTCATGTGAAGAGTATATTGCAGAAGAATTTGGTTCTGAAAAACCTCTGTCTTTAACTAAAGAAGAACTTTCTTGGCTTGTTGCAAGAGAAGTTGAATACCATCAAAATTCAACGAATGGACTTGAAGAATACAGTGAGTCTCCGATTGCTGATGTTGACTTGCAGAATATGGGAGAAAAACCATCTCAGTGGGATTCTTATCCAAAGTATCACAGGAGTTAATATGGATACTTTCTTATATGAGGAATTACTACATATAAATAATGTGGACTAATTCAGATGTAACTTCATTATCTGACATAACTGAAACAGATGAATTTACGGAAGTGATGGAATCTTTTAAAAAACCACCACTACATCCAAGTTCTGTTGACGTGTATCCAACACGAGATTATCAGGGTATGGAATATATGTTAATTGGAATGGCTATTGACTATCTTATTCAATTTGAGATGCAACGTCGCAATCCTCAAATTGATATTTATTCTGGACCACTCCTTGCAGAACACGCTACTGAATATGAAGATGATTTACATAGTCCAATAAGTAATATTTTAAGTGGTGCAAAGGCAAATTGCAAAGCCTATGCAAATGGAAGTGATGATATCTCTCTCCCAACGCAAGAAGTGCTTGATTTAGCTCGCTTGGAAAATCTTGTTCGAAGTGGAGAATCTGTATTTGCATCAGTAGATAGATATCTTGGCGAATCTGATGAAGACATGGAAACTGATTTAGAAGAATTAATTTCTATAGCAGAACCAGTACTAAATATAGAAGACTATGCTGTAGTCAATCCAACTATTGCAAATGAATCAATTGTTGCTGATGCTGATTTTATTATTGATGATACAGTTATTGATTTAAAAACAACAATTAATCCAGAATTTTCAGATTCTATGTGGAAACAATTAGTTGGATATCTTGTACTGTTAGATATTCAATCAAATCTTAATGAAACAACTCATGGGTGGGATATAGAATGGCCAGATAATTTTGGTGTATATTATGTTCGAAGTGGAGATTTACAAGTACTTGACTCATCTCCCGTATATCGTCATTCAGAGTACCCTGAACTTCGAGCTAGTATTGAATCTGAACTCTAAGGCAATACAAAACATTTATTTTCATCAAAGACGCTTATTCTAGTATGATAGGATTTGGCGGTGTTCCAAAAGAAAAGCGAGAATCGATTAAAGAAACAAATAATGATAAACATTCAAAAAGTAAGTTTACTATTGAACTATGAACGAAACTAATTTCGAGAAAACAGCCAAAGAGTATGCAAAGAATTTAAGCTATACAGAGTATGAAGCTGAAGAGATGACTGTTAATAAAGTTAAATTAGCTGGCAGAGTTATTGATAATCAGTTAGAAGAACCCCGTCTCGATGAATTGTGTTCTATTTTAGAACTGCCTACTGATGAATTAGATAACCCTGCCGTTAAATTCACACCGATTGATTTGGCGCTTGCTGGATGGTCAAATTGGGGTGCTGGTTCTTGGGAGCGGGCACATCCAGAAAGTTCGTTGGATGGCGGTGAGTTCATTGTATTGAATGATTACTTCCATGATATCGTCTCATTAGCTAAAGAGCAGTAATATTTAAAATAATTTAATTATTTTGTTTTATATAATTTCAAATCAAAAAATATATAGATGTATAGATGGTTGTTTAACATATGATTACAGTCACATTTGAAAACGTTACCGAAGCAAAGCATCGAGAAATTTTAAACAAAATTTTAGCGGGAGGTTTTTCATACACGCCAGACGGTGAACAAATTGATTCAGAAACATTTGTCATGACTTTTGGCCTGGGTGAGTATGCAGTTGTAACCGATGAAATTCTTACAAAAGAGCAAGAAGAAGTTATGAATGGAGAATACGATGGGTATGCAAGAATTCATGATGCATTCCCACGAACTGTTTCAGTCGAAGAAGGCGAAGAATACACAGTATCGCTCTGATTTATAAATGCGATTCTACTTCAGAGACAGAGTTTTCCATTTCATTAAACGCTTCATATGCGGCATCTTCTGGGTCAGAAAAAGCTCTCTCATCGGATTCAACTGTGTTAAACCAGATACTTGTTGCTTTTTCATATTCCCCTTCATCGTTTTTCTGATTGACTTCAATTACAGTTCGAGGTCGCATTCCCATCGGGTCAGTATATAATTCTAAAATATACTTTCCAACAGCTGTAATCTTTTTCCTATCACCTAACATCTTGTTTCGTTGCTCTTCAAATTCAGTAACATCTGCGTTATCCATACATATACTATACTCAGACGAACTTAATAGTGTTCTGTTTTAGATTAGCGTTTAAAAATAAAGGTTTAAAGGGTTAAAATAGAAACCAGACTATATGACAAATTGGAACAATATTGGAATTATTATCACTGATGAGTCGCAGAAAGAAGAAATTATATCCGCATTGAATGAACTAGACTTGGTTCTCTATTCTGACAAAGATTCTGGAGTGAAAGTAACAGATATAGATTATGAACCTGTAAAAAATGCTATTCAACCATACTTATCTGCTATCTCTTGCGTTATTGTTGTTAATGCAAATGATACAGCTGATACTGCAAATGCAATTGTGTATCAAGTAGAAAGTGAGCAACTTAAGAAGACTCGTTCAGACCATAGTGGTGGAGAAAACAGTCGATACGATTGGTTTGGAATATCTTGCGATGGGATTACAGTTGATGGCGGAAAATATTATTGAACAACCAAATCATTTTTATTAATTGTTAACTAGTAGATAGTATAATGAAGAATTATACAAGCGAATATGTAATGGTTTATCCGTCACATTATTCGATTCAATATAAAATCAATCCATATATGGGTGGTTCTGTTGATTTAGAGCGTGCAAAGGAACAATGGCGGTCTGTGAAACAAGAACTAGAACAACACAGTGCAACTGTCCATACTGTAGACCCAACCGAAATTTACTCAAATAATAACACTGAACTAAAACATCCAAAAAAATTACCAGACGTTGTTTTTGCAGCTAATCACGGTGTTATGATTGACGGGTCGTTCATACTCCCAAATATGAAAACAAAACAACGAAGCGGAGAATACGAATATGTCAAATCGTATATGAAAGAGTTATATCCAGATATCAATTTATATGACTTATCAACACCATTTGAAGGATGTGCTGATTTATATATTGATGAGTTTACTAACAATGTATGGGCTGGATATGGTCCACGTTCAAATAACAATTTCATTAGACAAATACAATCTAAAACAGACAGGAATATTATTGATTTACAATTAACAAATAACTGGTTTTACCATTTAGATACTTGTCTATTTATTTTAGATAAATCAACCGCTTTATTTGAAGCAACTGCATTTTCTGAAGAAAGTGAACAAAAAATATACTCACAATTTGATACGGTTTATGAATGTGACAGTCAAAAGAACGATTCTTTTATTCCATGTAACTCAATACATCTCCCAACAGGACAAATCCTCACAGCAAAAAAGAACAAATCTGTCTTTGAAAATATTCATCACAATAAGACAGTAAATTATGTCACTGTTGATGAGTTTGAAAAAGGTGGTGGTAGTATTAGATGTATGGTTTTACCAATAAAATAAATTATACAATTTGCTCAGATGATATTCTATCAGTGAACCCATCATCTTGCCGAATGATTATTTCGTCGCCCCGAATCGCCTCTACTTCTGCAGAGCGAGTTTTCTCTCCTGTTGGAAATGTTCCTCCGTTCTTTGGAGTATACAAGACTGTTTCTCCTGTTTCAAGATTATCCATACAGTTTATTGGAGTGCAAGTAACATAAAAGTTATCTTTCAATCTCTATTCCAAACAAAAAGACAATCATCGCATCCAAAATCATGGGTTTCATTGACTGGTATATCTGTTTTTACATTTTTCTCCGTATTTGAACTTCCACATCGAGGACAATCTGGGGCTGACATAAAAACTACTACAATTCTCACCATCAAAAGTCTGTTGTTTCAATCTTGAAAAAGAAGTATCTGTGATTCGAAATGAGAAACCGCATACGGAGGGGAAAGATTTTCAATATACATATCATATATATAAATATGACACAAACAGATGAAATTTCACTATCGATATATGATTATTGGAAATACTCTCCAAGCAGAGAGCAGTATGAAAGTGAAGATATAATGCAGCATGCGACATATAATACAGTATATTTCTTTTCTCTGTTTGGAATTTGTTCAGTTCGGTGGAAAGAAATGGTAAAAGAGAATAAATTGGAAGAGGGGAGTTCAAAAGAATTTTAGGGATTGGAGTTAAAGTTAGGATATGAGTTTTGAAACAGAATTCAAGTCTGCGCTCAACGAAATGATTCCAAAAGAAGAAGATGATTATGTAGAATTACAATATTCTGATGAATTATATGTTCAAGTGTGGTCTCATGATGCAGGTGAAGGGTCGTTTGAATTATATACAATGGTTCCACATGACGCTGTAGATAGTGATATTGTTGGGCGGGACGAAAGTCAGTTGCCTTCTGAAGTCCCAAATGTTGAACAGTTTTATGATGAGTTAGATTCATATGTGGAAGATGTTACTGGAAATGCTGAGGAATTTGTCTTTTACTTGTTAGAAGTTGTTGATGATGGCGCTTGGGAGCGAGATGCTAGTGTGTATTGTACACACGAATTAAAGGCAAATGACTTCTAACATTTTAGTTAGATTGAAAAGAAAAACATTTTAAGAGAGGAGTGTTTTTGTTATCATATGTCTCGTTGTGAAATGTGTGGTAAGTCCTGTGATTCTCTAACTAAAGCAAAAATCTCACAAGCTGAACTTGATGTGTGTGATGAATGTGTTGAAATGGGAACAGCGATTGAAGATGAAACAAATACAGCTAATACTGAAACAAAATATTCAACCAACAGTAATTCAGATGATAGTAGCGGGTCATCTTCGAATTCTTCAAACAACCAATCATCTAATTCAGATAATCGAAGTATTAATGAACTTCGTGCTGATTTCGGAGATGCAATACGAAATGCTAGAGAAGAACAGAATCTCACACTAGCTAAACTTGCAAATGAGTTGAATGAGAAAGAATCTCACCTCCGACATATTGAACAGGAAAACCGACAGCCTACAGAGTCATTACAAGAAGACTTAGAACACTATTTGGATGTTGAACTTAGTATTGATAATGCTTTTGATGAATTAGATGAATCTAGCAATTCAAACAGTCAAACACTTGGAGATGTAGCTGATTTTGACGTGTAAACATTCATAATCTAAGTCTTCCTCCAAATAATGATTTTTAATATGATTTGAAAGAATCAAATTTACTTTCTAATACTTCTTCTTGTTCAGTAGAAAGAGTGAAATCAGACGGCGTGTTTGGAAGGACTACTGTTGCTTCTACTCTGAATACAGACCCATTATGTTCTATTTGGATGTTTTCAATCTCATACTTGATTCCTATATGAGAAAGTGCAGCATCTGTATCAGAACGAATAGCATTTTTTGCATCTTGTAATGAGTTGTCTTCTATTTGTCTCCATTTTTCAGAAAGGTCTATTTCACCCACATCTACATTTGTTGAATTTTGTGATTGTTCGTGAACATATGTGTTTATCAATGATAAATGATTTTTTCGTTTTCTACTCATATTTTTTAGTTGTTTTTTGAAGTTAATAAACTTATGATGTGATTGAAAAGACTTATGTTATTTGTTTATAAAAATATTTGTATGAACCAAGAATTAGAAGAGAGGTTAGTTGAGGATTATCCTGAATTTTTCGAGTATTATAATGCAGATATGGAACCACCAGCACCTCAGATTAACTTGTTTGGATTTGAATGTGGTGATGGTTGGTATGATATTATAGATGGATTGTGCCAGAGTATTTCAAACCTTGGGGTTTCTGTTACTGTTGTTCAAGTAAAGGAAAAATTTGGTGGGTTGCGGTTTTATTATGAGGGTGTTTCTTCAGATAAAGAAGAACGAGTATATATGGTCCACGGAGCAGTTCAAATGGCTGAAGAAATGAGTTACCGTACTTGTGAAAACTGTGGTGAGTCTGGTGAATTACGAGACGAAGAAGGATGGTATAAAACTAGGTGTGACTCTTGTTTTGAAGAATAATCTTATAGTGAATTTTCAACTGCAGATTTTACATCTGAATCGATTTCTGGGTCTTGGAAATATGCGTGGGCCATACCATCTTCTTCTTGAATGTCTGTAATCCGATTGTATACAAACCAATCATATTCTTCAAGAAGGCGTTCAATTCTATCGATTTCAGCTTGTGCTTCATCTTCATTAACATTATGTAAAATTGTTACAGACGGGAAAAATGTTCCTTCGCCTTCCCAATCTGTAAACAATGAATATTCTTCATCATCTGAAATAGGAAATTCATAGTTGTCATCTTCAATCACTGATGCAATATAGTTGTACTCTTCTTGCGAAAGTGTATCAATTATTTCACTCATACTTGCATCTATGTATGATAACAGTAAAAGCATTATGATTGCTCTTCTGAATTCATCTCTGAGATTGAAACATTAATGTCTGAAGATGATACTTCATCAATAACATCTTCAACAACGTCTCCTGTGTTTGTATTAATGTCTTCGAATTCTAATTCGTCTAACATTTCTTCAGCTTCCGTTTCCACATCAGTAGACTGGTTGTTGAAACAATCTAGTCGTGTTTTTTGATATTGATTATGACCTTCTTCAGAAACTGTCGTTGAATAATCATCTGCAATTGATATATAATCAACTGCTGTGATGATGTTTAGCAACTCATCATCAGTTAGGTGCATTCCAGGGTGTTCTCGACCAATATATGCATTGAATATCTCTTTCCCATGTCCTGCGTCTTCTTTTACTCGAATCTGACCAGACCGTTCTCGAAGATAATAATATTTGCCTGCATCGCTTTCAAGTAAGAATTTTCGTGGGAAATGGCCACCGAGATATTCAACAGCAACAAATGTAATGTTTTCATCTAGCCGTTCAACTGGGTTTGAGGCAGGAACAGCAATTTCAGTTTCAGATTCGAAATGATACTTGTAATCAGCTTCCCTCTTATCATACGATTCGCCTTCATAAAATGCTTGTCTTAATGTTGGGAAGAAATCTAGTTCTTCAACAACATCTTTTGGTATATGCCAAGCCTTATCGTTTGACTGTGTTTGAACAATTGCAAAAGCATCCACTTTTGTTGCTTCATCAGTAACCACTTGGCTTAATTCTACTGGCAAAACAGATACAGTGAACCGCTCTTCGTCACTTGTTTCAAAAACAAACTCAGCAAAACTAGCTCCACGGAATGTATAACCTGCAATAGCTGCATTTGGTAGTGGGTCCGTTAATACAGATTTAAAACGTTCTGTATCTTCTTGATTGAGACTTCTTGTAAAGACTGAAAACATATTATTTCGTACTATGTCTAAGTAAAAAAGTCTTCTGTTTTTGGCTATATGATTTTACTCTTGTGATTGTTCTCTCTGACGTTTCTGTTGTCTTGAATATGCTTCATTTACTGCCTTCATCTCTCTACTATCTTCACTATATTCTTCTAGATTTGAGGAACGTAAGAGTCCTTTTAATGCTCCAGCGCCCATATTAAAATCTCTTGCTACATCTGCGATAATATCTGCATCAACTGAGGTATTATCTCTCATACTGCGTAATATACAATCATAACCCATAAAATTATGTGTTTTTGATGTTGAAAATTAAACTATTTAAGACTGATGTACAATTCACCATATCTTTTATATGACATTAATACATAAATCAGCCACAAATGAATTCAAAGTATGGATTTCTCAAATACATTGTTTGTGATGTATTCTATGGTAGTAAATTCACAAAACCAATTAATGGAGATGATTTTAGATTGTTTCTAAAGTATATGACTGTCTTCATAATTGCTTCGTCACTAGTTACAGGTATAATGTTAATATTTGATTATCCAAATGGAATCACTAAAGTACTAAATTCAGATGTATCTATTATTGCGCTCATTGAAGTTTTTACATTTGTGATGTTTTTAATTGGTGGTATATCTAAACCTGCTATAGAAAGAAAACGACTTCGTGTGAAAGGTTATTGCGTAACAGAAGATTTCTATACTATGTTTTCTGTGTTTCCAGCCTGTATTGCTATTATGAGTGGAGGAATTATGAGAGTTACAAGTCTAAAAACAGGCTTAATTTGGTTTGCTGTATCGGTTAGTCTCAGCATATACATTAGTGTTGTTATCTATGAAAAATCAATAAATACTACGTATTCAGATGTTGAATTAGACACATTAGTTAAGTTACCAATTGTGAGAGAAGAGACAAGTGGGCATAGATATTATAAATCAGAGGAAATTTATAGAGAACTTGTAGAAGAGACATTTAAACAGAAAGAAGATGATATAGAAGAAAAGAAGCAGTATTATATATCACAATTGAGTTAAACTAAATCTCTTTCAATCTAAGAAATCTTAATCACAGTTTTTAAAGTTATCACTAGTCAACTGTTCACCTTCACCGATAGGGATTTTGTGATAGAAAACTTTTTATTGTGTGAGAGTGTAACACAAAGTATGCTCCCAACACATGTTGCAGTGAAAATTGACGACCCCGACAGTGAATTTCATGGGGATGTTGGATTCATTCGATACAATAAGAACAGTGGAATTGTTAAACCATGTCCATCACACAAAACACGAGAGGATTGCATCCAAAATAACTGCCAAAACGCTGAAGAACTGCCTGACGGATGGTATGAAATCGTATTTGACCCAATGGATACTGGTGGGTTTGATTTCTGTAAAGAATGGTTTGCTGAAGAACAATTAGTTATTAATGGGTGTTAAATAAATATGCGTGAAATAGACTGTTCAAATCTTCCTGATGAATTAGCCGATGTTGCATTAACCGCTGCAGAAGAGTATATTGAACAAAAAGATTGTGAAACTAATGGAGTGAAAATACTTCGACACTCCAATCTTGTTGTATTAAATGGAGATGGACGCCAAATAAAACGACTGTTTGGCGGATTACAGCAAGCTATGGGTAGCTCTGTTCAAGAATCCTTACATGAAAATCATACAATGTATAGTGAAGAAGAACGGTTAGAATATAGACATGGACTTGAGTTCAGAAAAGTCTAATATTACTTCATTCCAAGCAATCCTTCATTAATACCAATTGAAATGCCCATCAGTGTAAACTCAGATACAACAGCCATTATTGATGCAATACACACTAATATGAGCGCATCAATCGACGTTGTGATTGCATATGTTTGATATCCATATAAAATTGTACCAATAAAACTGAAAAGTGCTGTTGGAATTAACAACAAACTAGTTAATGACATACCTCATACTTCTGTTCAAATTAACAAAAAACTGTTGATTTACGTGTTTGATTTTGCAATCGCATGAATGCCAACACCCCATCCAAATAAAGGGATTAATACAGATAAAAGACCTAAAATTATATATGTCATAAAATATTTCTCAAACTCTAATCCTTGTAGTACAAAAAGACAGCCAAACATAATCATACTTGAACCAAGTATACTTATAATTCCGCCAGCTTTCTTCACATCCATTAAGTGAATGTTTATATTTTTTCTAATATAATCTTTTCGCTTTATAATAATACCAGTGAAGATACTTAAATCGGTATTTTTTTATATCTAATCTTATTTAATCAGTATATGGATATTGATGAGATAGACTTTAGTGGTGTGAAAAGTGGTTCCTTTGTTAGTGATTTTATACAACCGCATAACGGTTCATCTCTTCCTGGTGAAGCAGTTCAACCAAACGGTGTTGATTTGTCAATTGGTGAGTTATATCGATTATCTGGAGAATCATATATCTCAAATGATTCTTATGAGAAGGCAAATCGTATTCCTGTAAATCTTCAAGAAGAAGAGATATATCATGTAACGCCAGATGAAGCCTATATTATTGTATATGATGAGAAAATTACAATCCCAGAGAATCATATCGGATTGGTTCTCCCACGCTCTAGATTAATGCGTTGTGGATTGCAAGTTGAAACTGCTGTTTGGGATTCTGGATATAGTGGTGTCGGAGAAGGACAATTAGTTGTGAACAGTCCCGCAAGATTCGATGAAAATCTTCGGTGTGCCCAGATTGTTTTTATTCCAACTGAAAATCTAGATTCTCATTATGAGGGGTCACATCAAAATGAAAGATTAGATTAGAAATATATAAACTAGTTTAATTTAAGAAACAATATTAAAATTTATATTTTTTCAATTATGGAAAGGTTTTAAATATATACAGAGAAAAGTGAAAATATGACTGACTTGCTTGATACTGTTCACTCTCAGATAGAAAATGCAGCAGAAGAAATTGAGATTGATGAAAATATTCTACGACAACTTAAAGAACCAAATGCAGTACATGAGGTTTCAATTCCAATTGAAACAGATTCGGGTGATGTTGAGATTTTTAAAGGATTTCGTGTTCAACATTCTGATGTTAGAGGACCATATAAAGGTGGGCTTCGGTATAATGAAAGCGTAAACAGAGAAGAGTGTATTGCTCTGTCAACATGGATGACTCTTAAATGTGCAGTTATGGATATTCCATTTGGTGGTGCAAAAGGTGGAGTGCAAGTAAATCCAAAAGCAATTAGTAAGAGAGAAAATGAGCGGATTACTCGCCGTTTCACTCACGAACTTCGTGAAGTTATTGGTCCAAATAGAGATATTCCTGCTCCTGATATGGGGACTAATAAACAAACAATGGCATGGATTATGGACTCATATAGTACAGCCTTAAATCAAACACAGCCAGGTATTGTCACAGGAAAACCATTTGAAATTGGTGGTAGCCGTGGACGAGGTGAAGCACCAGGACGAAGCGTTGCACTTGTGACAAAACTAGCTTGTGAGCATTATGATATTGATTTAGAAAGTCAAACAATTGCTGTTCAAGGATTTGGGTCTGTCGGTGCAAATGCTGCTCGATTGTTAGATGATTGGGGTGCTGATGTTGTTGCAGTAAGCGATGTTCAAGGAGCTGCATATGACCCAGATGGACTTAGCACAAATAACATTCCTACATATGATGAAGACCCTGAAGAAGTGACAAAGTATGGAACTCAAACTCTATCTAATGAAGAATTGCTTGAATTAGATGTAGATATTCTCATCCCTGCAGCTATTGGAAATGTGATTACAGAAGATAATGCCAATAACATTCAAGCTGATATGATTGTTGAAGGGGCTAATGGTCCAACAACAACAAATGCAGATGATATTCTTGAAGAAAATAACATTGTTGTTATTCCAGATATTATTGCAAATGCAGGTGGTGTAACAGTCAGCTATTACGAATGGGTGCAAGACTTAGAACGGCGAAAATGGTCATTAGAAAAAGTTCATAATGAACTTAAGGATGATGTATCTGAAGCATGGCAATCATTAGTTACAGAACACACTACAAACGATTTAACTTGGCGTCAGTCAGCCACAGTTGTTGCTCTGAAGCGGCTCAAAGACACAATGGAAGTAAGAGGTCTCTGGCCATAAAATATACACTCAAATAGAATCATAATTTATTAAACAACAGCCCTTTTAAATTAATCTATGTATCATTTTTCAGAGTCTATTGCATTTGGTGGAATTTCTGAACGAAAAGAACTAACAGACCCAAAAGACTGGACAATAATTAATTTATCAGAGAGTGAAATTGACAATCAAGACAATGTAAAACATATCCCACTTAAAGATGGGTCTCGTCATGGTGGTAATAAACAACAAGAATTTGCAAATGCAGTAAACACAGTCAGAAATGCAATACAAAATAATGAAAACGTGTTTGTACACTGTGCTATCGGACAGTCACGAAGCGTTAGTGTTCTTTCAACAGCAATAGCTGCAGAAAATAACCAACAATATGATACAATACAGGCTGAATTAATGACTATTCGAAATAGTTTCACTGAACCAGCTATGTCATTACAAAAGAAAGCTAATGTCTACCTACGACACGATACACACTAGCTCTTAGAAAACAAATACTTCGTCGCCATTCTCTCGCATCAGAGACAGTTCTCTCTCACAACCATAACACCAAAAAATACCATCATGAAGTTTGGGTTGCTCAACTTCAAATGCTTCAGCAAATGGTTCAATATCATCACAATCACACACAGTGGAATGCTTTGTCACCATACATTACCTACTTCTAGAAGACGCATAAACCTTACTATCGATACTCTTCAACCTCTTCTTCAGAAGACTTTGTATAATATGCTTTTTGACTTCCTTCGAAATCTTGTAATTCCTCCTGTAACTTATTTGCAACAGACTTTCCAACAAACAACCCGTCAGTAACTACATCAAAGAATAATTTCATTCGATATTCTTCTGTGTTATTTGAGTTTGTACTAAACTCAGCTCTGAAAATCGTAACTTCGTCTGCAGAATCATCTAGAACTGTTTCGACAACATCAAATAACGCTTCCTTATACGGCGCATCTGCCCAAATATCAAGCTCACCACCACGGATTTCTGTTTTTACCATACAATAACATATATTGTTCTAATACTTCAATTTTAATATTTCCGCCTGTGAGCTAACTCGCCCAATCAAAAAGTATTAAATCTACAAATATTTATATCATACTATGAAAAGACGAAATTTTATTTCGAAAACAATTGCTGGTGTCAGTCTTTATTCTTTAGCAGGTTGTATAGAAAATGAAGACAATATTAGAAAAACACCGACACCAAACAGTAGCAATCTAGATACAAAAACACCAGATGGTTCAACTGAAGACTCAAACGATTCAGAAACTGATAATATTACCAATCAAATCGAAGCTAACTATAATTCAATCAAATCTTTTGTTCCAAATTATTTTAAACGATATTCATTAACAGAAGCTGAGATTCACATCAATACAACAAACATTGATAGTTCAAGACTAACAGAAGAAATGGAAATTCTATTAATTGTCCAAGAATATCCAAATGAGGGAATAATTGATACTGTTCGAACAGATACAATATCACTACCAGACGATGGACCTGTTGAAGTTACATATCCACAACCATCTCTCCCAGATAATTCTCCATTTTATTTAACTGCAACGTTAATTCCTTCGGGTACTAGTCTGACGGAACTTAACTCAGAACGAACAGTCCACATTGCAGACTCAGATAGATTAACTATTGAAGATAACAAACTAACAAAAGACCCACATCCTGATTTAAAAGAATCTCTTGAAACAGACTCATATACTCGAAAAGTTGGAGAAGGAATTTATGGAATTGAACTAACAGGAGATAAACCATTTCGAGTTGTTATATTCAAATCATCATACATAGAATACAAAAATAAAACAACACAAAATGCAGTTGATGTTATCACTAATTCAATCGAAAATGGAATTGCAACTGAACTATCACGTGTGATTAATTCTGAAGCTAACATTCAAAACTACACATCAAAGAAAGATAAAATAGAGTATACTCAATCAGCAGTACAATCATTACCATCTGTTTCAAATGATACTTCATTCAATGAAAACAATAAATATCCAATTGAAACAATCGTAGATGGCGGTGGCGATTCTAAAGATATAACAATTCTACTTTCCGCTATTTTATCAAGCCAAACATTCCAATATAAAACTGCGCTAATCTGGTTGCCTGGAGACAATCCTAATCATATCGGACTTGGAGTGAACGATATAGAAAATGTTGATGGTACATATTTCAACTATCGTAATTCAAAGTATTATTATATGGAACCAATAGGAACTATGTGGGATATTGGAGAGATTCCTGATGACTATGAAGATTCGGTCGCTCAAGTTGAACCAATTATCTAAGATTACAGTTAGTACAGTTAGTACAGTTAGTACAGTTGTCTACTATCAGAGAACGCAATTAGTGAGAGATTCTTTCGTTCTCGTTCAGTTGTTTCGTGCAAACCAAGCTTTTCCCATGCTGTTGCAACTTCACTAGGGGAATCAAACACACTCTTCAGTGAACTGTTTGCACCCATATCAGATACAGACAAAATTTGATTCATTCTCTCATTTAGAATAGCAAATGAATTACCATCAAGCTCAACAGCTATATCTTGAATATCAGACCCAGACATAAATTCCTCTGCACTAGTATCAGTCATACATGTAGTTACAGTTCGTACAAACTAAAATCCTTTGATTTCATCCAATTGCATAAGATTTAAATATATTCTTATTAAACATCTATATGCTATCAGCGAGTGATACTCGGCGTCAGCATAGCGAAAAGCGACATGGCCGCAGTCTAATAACTAAGACCAGGGCCGCCGTCCCCGAGGGCGGGGAGCTGATAGCGTATATTCATTCTGTCAGAACCTTTTCAACCCAATAAAAATGACTTTCACCATTCTCAACTGCAGTTTCAACACTACCATAGACTTCTAATTCATTCCCATTCATTGGGTCTATTACAACAAACTTTTTCTCACTCTCGTTTCCATACCGTGCAGAAACAGTATACGATGCTACTTTTGAATTAGGATTCACTTGAACAAAATCAGCCTTATGCAATCTAACCTTTAACGGATACTCTGACATATAAGTCACACTCTTGAGCAATCCTAAAAATATATTGATTCTGTTAGTATACTCAACTATTTAAAATCTCATTCACTTTATTAACAGCATCTTCTAATCCACATGTGCAAAAGTCACCTTTTGGTGAAGAACCCATTGATTGTGAATAGGTGCATGATTTTTTGTGTCTTGTATATGCTTCTAGAATATCTGCAATCTTCTGAGCATCTGTTTTATTAGACATAGTTCATTATTAGAAAACCAGTCATTTCATTGTTTCGGATTTTTCTGAAATAACAGATAAGTTTTTAAACATCAAAATAGAAGAAAAAGATACTATGGTAAAGTGCAGAGAATGTAGTTCAACTGAGGTACAGAAAGACGAGTCCAATACACTATCCACAAAATACACTTGTGATAACTGTGATAATGAATGGACAACTGGAATAATCGGATGAAAACAAAACCTTTTTATAATTCTATTCCTAATAGTATGATAAGCACACAGAGTAACGCTGTGTAGAAGTCACTTGTGAAAATGACCGTGGGTGCAACTCCCACCAACTACTCTGTGAACCTATACAAACTATGGCCCGACGCTAACTAAACTCTACGAAGCTCGCATAACACTGCTCTTTTACAGAGTAGAGATACGTTAGCAACTTATGTTACTACCCGACATAAGTGAAGTCAAAACGGGTCAACTATGACACAAAATCAAGAACGAAAGAAATTCCGAGAAGCAGTCTTTGAAAGAGACGGTAACGAATGTTTAGTACCCTGGTGTGAAGCGCCTGCAGTAGATGCTCATCACATCATAGAACGAGAACTGTGGGAGAATGGTGGATACATTCAAAACAATGGTGCAAGTGTTTGTAACAAACACCATCAATACGCAGAAGAGAACCATATCCCACCCCAGTCATTTTGGATGTGGGCTGGAATAGATGTTGATGAGATAGTCTTACCAAACCACATTGAAACAAGAGATATAAATAAGTGGGGTGATGAGTTTGATACGCCACCATGGGAAGACCTTCGAGATAGAATTAAATACCAATCTTCACGTCATCTCCTTCCACTCTATTGGTATGATAATGAAACAGTGGCTCAAGAAAGAATTGAGCATGACGATACTGGATTAGAAACTGTTGAACCATTTGTGGGGATTCCACTTGTTATCACACACAAGATGGATGGAGGTAATATGATGATTGTAAATGATACAGAAAATCCTGTTCGTGCAAGGAATGGGTCACGTCCAAAAGATACGATGCAGTTGATGTATGATGATTTGTATTGGCGGAATGAAGTTAATGAAAAATTACCAGAGCGACTTCAAGTATTTGGAGAATGGTTGTGGGCAAAGCATTCAATTCATTATGGGTGTGATTGCAATGAAAAATGTGATGATGTTGGGCCATCCTTATCAGAGCTTGTTGACTATGATGATGAAACAGCATATTTCCAAGTGTTTGGTGTGTATGATAAAGTCTTAAATCTCTGGCTTTCGTGGCCTGAAGTTGAACAAGTTGCAGAAAAGTTAGACTTCCCAACAACACCAGTTATGTACTGTGAAGATGAAAATGATTCTGCAACATTTGAGTCTGAAGCAGAAGCACGCCGAGAATTAATCAAATATGCCCGCAAAGTGATTGATAATGGCGGAGAGGGTATTGTGGTCCGTTCAAAATATCCGTATCATTATGGGCAATTTGAAATGCGATTAGGGAAATATGTTCGAGAGAATCATGTTGAAGAATCTGACAAACACTGGTCAAAAAGAACAGTAAAACAAAATAACATATAAATTCGATAATATTTTTAAACTTCTAGTGAAAACAATCACATATGATTAAATACGAATGTCCGAGTTGTGGTGCAACAGGTCAAGAAAATTTTAATGTTTTCCAGTCATCTCATGACCATCGGCAATCCAATACACCAAGCAGAAGAGAACAAGATACAGATACATATCACTGTAAAACTTGTGAAGAAAATTCAAAAGGATATGAGGTCAAGAATAGAGTAAGATAGTTACTGAGAAATTGTTGAAATCGAAATTGATTTATATTTTGCTGTTTTGTTATTATATATGTCTAACTCAGGTTCGGATATAAAGAATGTGTTGAAATCAGATTCTGGAGTCCAACAGATTGTTCGATTGTATGCTTGTATGAATGATTGGTATGCTAATATTCATCAGGAGCGCCGTGGTGTTCGAGCGTGTGAGCGTGTTTGTCAAGTTCGAGATAGAGGGTTAATTCCATTAGCACAGCGATATTTTGAATTCGTTGCATCACATAATGGTTTAAGCTATACTGTTGATTGTGAGAATCTTATTCAGGAATGGGCGTCTGAGTTTAGACCTGATTATGTTGAAGAATCTGAAGACCATACTTGGAATGAGTGGAGTCGGTCTCTTCAGAGAGTCCATCTTGACCCTGAATGTCGAATTGCAACGTTTGCACATAACGCATCAATTGAAGTAAATAATCATACAATTAATGCATATAATATTGACCGAGTGAGTGAATCATTAGAAGAAGAATTTGAGTCACTATGGAAGGATTGGTGGTATCGATTTGATGATTTGTATTGGGAGCGTCGATATCGATTGAGTAAAGAGATAGTTCGAGAAATGGAGCGAGATATTTTGACTAGTGAAGATAAAACATGGGAACGTCGGAAAAAGAAATATCCTGAGTTTCCAATGAGTACAGTATTAGAAAGTGAGAAAAAACCATAGCGTCAAACATAAGTTATTTAATTACAACTGTTCTTATTTTTAGTATGGTTACTTTTATGGAAGACAATTCTGGTGAGTACACAACAGTAGTTGAAAACGGCATCGAATATTCTATTGGTGATTTGGTTAAGTATACTGTATCTTCTGTCGGTCGAATTCCGTGCGAAGAGAAAGCAGTATTAATTGCACCAATTAATTCATTCAAAAAGCGAGATGAAATGTCAAATGCAGAGTGTGGAGTTGCATTTGGGCATTTAATCACAGATATTGGTGATGTTGAAATTGTTTCAGATTCGAAATTATTAGACCTGTGGGAGAAAAATAAAAGTAATGATTCATCAGGTGTTGTTGTTCGTTGGCATACTGGTAATAATGAACAGTGTCCAGCATGTTCTTCACAAGGTATTTTTGCAAATCTATCAGGAGAAACACCTGATTTCTTCAAACAAGAAACATAAGAGTTATATTTAAGCAGTATCTTATTTCTTATATGACAGAGACAGATTCCACTGAAGAAATGTATGCGTATGATGAACCGACTCCTGCAGATACTGTTATGATGACTGATGAAGGTGGCGTTATTATTAGAATGGGTGAGCCGCCAATTCCAATTGGCTGTGGAGCGACATGTGCAGATGAAATTCCCGAAGTGTAATGGTGGTAGTTTCACAGTCAATCGGTTAATTTTTAACTATTGATTGTATTGTTGTATATATGGCTCGTTTAAATCTCGGTGATTTAGTGAAAGTTGTTACTTCGAAAGGTGTTGCATATGGAAGAGTTGCTGGTTTAACACAAGATTCTGTGTATACGGATTTTCCAACAGACAAGGTTTTGTATATGACACTTCATATTACTGAAGTTGAGAATGGTGATTTTGAGGTAGATACTTGGGAGACATGTGCTGTTGAATCTATTTTGATTCATTATGATGCTCCTGAAGATGACCCATTACACCCATCGCAGGTATCTTTGGATGAAGGAGAAGACTTTTGAATTTGTCCGATTAATATGTGACTATGGATATTGAATTTAACCAGGACCCAATTAGTGAAGATTGGAGCTGTAAGATTGTTGGGCTGACAGAACAAGAGTGTGATGTAGCTCGAAACTTTTCTGTTGCTTCTGAAGCGTTGGATGCTGGAGCTATTGGTTGGGGAGCGCAGTATTTGAAAAATCAAGACGAGTTTTCAGCTACTGTTCGAGCAAAAGATAAAGAAACAGCACATGAGGCTGCAAAAGCCTACTATGGTGCGATAACTGAAGCCGTGAATGAAAACTGAAACCAAAAAGCTTATTATCATATAGCATCTTAATTTTGGTATGTTCAGTTCCATTCCTGATGTGGGGCGTTCACGCTAAGTTCAAGTAAGTAAACAACAGATATTACTTGCTTGGAACTGGCGTGAGTGTTACCAACATGAACGACCAGAATGACTCTGATAACCCGTTAGAGAACGACAGCCCGTACAGTTATGACAAAGCGCACTACACAGACAGTGAAGCCAATGCCCTGTATGACTCCTACCTGATGCTTCGGGATTATGGGTTCGAAGCCGAAGACCTTATCCCGCTGATGTTTGCCATAGAAAAGTTGACTATCTATGGAGCCACAGACCCCGAAGCTCTCCGATTGCGGCAGAAGTATGAGAGTGTTGTGTTTAAAGACGAGTGAGTACGTTAATACATTTTTATTAATATTTATAAGTATTTAATCGCTCCAAACTACTGAGTATAACAGGTGAATAAATCAAATATCCTGTGTTTACAGCTAACGAGTGAAGCACCTCGGGGTCAAGCCCCGAGGCTTCTCTTATTTCCCACAGGTTATTTCAACCGATTTCTCGGTTTAAACACACCCACACTACCATACCCTGAACCATCTATGCGTTTAACCACGCTTGGCGCAGCATAGTTTGAGTTTAAGCGATAGTTTGGGTTGTGGTCGGCGGCTTCACACCACCCGATGCACGCCCGTCGCAACCCCTTGCAGTCCGAACTACAGGAAGTCTATTGAGAGGCGGCACAATCCAATCTAATCCAATTTCTTCTATTCCCCGTTCTGCTATCGAAACGCTTGCTTTCCTATCCGAATGGTCTTGCCACTCACATTCAACGCATTTAAACCGACCTTTATTCCGATTCGACCGACTCGTATGCCCACAGTTCAAACACTCTTGACTCGTATACTCTGGGTCTGTTTTAACCACAGGAACCCCCTCGAAATTTGCCTTATAAGTGATATATTCTTGGATTTTTCCAAAAGGTAGTGAATGCAAGCGCCGATTCATTTGCGGGCCAAATTCGATACTTTCACGCATTTCCTTGAGGTCTTCAAGCACAATACATGGGTTCTCAAATTGGCTCGCCCATTCGACAGCATTCCGAGTCAAATTGTGCAAAGCGTCAGTTACAAACCGTTCTTCTTGACTACCAATTTGTTCGACTTGCCCGAGTTTGCCGTTCGACTGTAACCGTTTTCGAACGGTGAAATACTCATGACGATTGCGTTTCACTTCATCGTATTCGAATACTATCGAGTCAATAACTCCCTTATCTTCTGTGAGGGCGGCAAGCGCAATATTTGACTCGTTTACATCAACGCCAATAAGTGTTTGAGTTTCTTTCGGAGCAGTAACTTCAGCAGTCTCGTGTGTAATGTTCACATGTAGTTGCCATTTGCCGTTTTGTTTGACGACTTCGCTGGTTCCAACTCGCCAGTCATCGTTTTGTAACGCTTGTTTGGCGAGAACAAGATGTTCGTCACTACCTTCAAGAGTGCCTTGAACTTTGTCGCCGTGAGGGACAGCACTAATCCGAAAGGTAACTTTATTGTCTTCAAGTGTTAGTTTGTAGCCTTCGCCGTGGTTAGAGCGGAGTGGGAACCAGTCCTCTTTCTGGCGTGGGCGGTTATAATCATCGTACTTGTAGTAATTGTTGATAGCGTCGTAAGTTTTGTCTGCGATGATTTGGACGCTATTTTTAATTAAGTTTACTTCGTTTGGCAGTTCTTCTCGGATTGTTTCAAAATTTTTGTTAGTGTTGAAATATTGTTTAAGTGTTTTATTGTAGACGGTTCGAGCTTTACTGGTGGCATCGTCTAGAATACTAGTGTCACCACTCTCAATTTGTAAGTCAAAGTCAAGAGTTTTGGTGAGTTCGTGTTCTGTCATTCGATGCTCGTAGTTAGTTTTCGATTGAGTTGTATTTAAAAGTGTTTGTGTTTATAATATGAATTGTTACGGTCAAGTTTCACCCCCGAGGTCAAGCCTCGGGGTACTCACTCTCCCACTGTTTATAGAAAGTATTTTGTTTATTGAACATAAATTGTAAAATATGAGATTAGTTGAATCTACTGATACTGATATTAGTCGCCTCAAAGAAATGTGGTATGCACTTGCATTAGATATGGAACAGTACTCAGAGTTAAATACACTCCGATTTAACTCAGTTGAAGAGGTTCCAAGTGATGCATTCATTACACAGAATGAGAGTGACGACCCGACAGATTACCTTATAACAGTTGATAATACTGTTGTTGGGTTTGTCACAATTCGGCTTGGAAAGAACCCCTCATTTGACAAATCAGACTATTTAGAAATACTAAATCTCTATATTAAAGAAATGCACCAAGGGTCTGGGTTTGGTTCAGAAGCCTTAGAACTATTGAAAGAAAAAGCTGAAGACGAAGGAATGGACTTCATAAAAGTTTCATTTGAAAGTAACAATACTGGTGCAGAACAATTTTATGAGAAGAATGATTTTATCCCAAAGCAGAAAACTTTTGTTCATCAAGTATCAGATGACTAATTTGAAAATAAACGTTTGAATTAAAAGAAAACTGTTTAAGAGTGTGGATATAATTAGTAAAATATGACTGAGAAAATGATTCCAACATCTGGTGAAGAGAGTCAAAATGATTGGTATGCATGTCCTATGTTTGATGTGTGTGGATACATCGGAGTTCATCCAAATGGCAGTTCTGAATCGTGTCCTGATTGTGGCAGTGGATTAGAAGTCTATAGTGGTCAACTTTGGGAGTGTAGTTCTTGTGGTACAGAGTTTGTCGGAAGAGGTGATGCAAAAGACTGCTGTCAATGAAATTTCAACCATAATTTATTTAGAAGGCTAGTTTCTATATGTTACTATGAGTAATTCATTTAATGGTGGTTCTAATACATATGGAAATGTTACTGTACCACAATCTGAAGACGAAGTAATATCGATTTTAGCACAGTTTATTTCTGATGAGTTCAAACCAAATGTTGCTGAAGATATTGCTGAAGAAGTTAGTTCTGATAGTACAAAACAGATTATTATATTTGCAAATTCAGATGAACAAACTAGTCCTGCAACATTAGGAAGAAGAGACGCTGATTTAATTGCATATGGGTCTTTTGTCTACACATCAGACCATGATGTTCAAGACATTTGGGAAAATCAATTTGAAATCCGAGAGACAAACCAAGGCGTATATATTAGAGTTTCTGATTGGTTGGGAACAACTGTTGAGACATGGAGTGAAAAAGTAGAAAAAGACGCAATGTATTTGTGAGCTAGCCTAGTTTAACATATAATTTCCTTCCGTCATTTAATAATTAAATATTAAGTGTTGCAAGATAATGGTGTAGTATGAATCGAAGAAGCTTATTACAGTCAGTTGGATTGTTAGGTGCAGGGATTTCCACAGGAGCGACAATTGATAAAGATTTATCTTTCTCTAGTAGTGAACCAGTCGTTATTTTTGAAGGTGGAAAAGATAAATTTTCATTAGTTGAGAATGAGTCAGATGCAACACAAGCAAATAGTATGCTTAATGGAAACGCAATTTTAGAAAACAAAACAAACAATGGGATTGATGGAGAATTTCAGACATATTTTATTGGTGAATTAGATGGTGAAAACTATGGTTTTCAAGCATCAGCTGAAGTTCAATCATTTGATGCAAAAGAAAAAAATGAAGTGAGTATTTCAACAGAATTTAATTCAGATTTTAAGTTGAGAGAGTATCTTGTTGTATTTGTACAAGAACGATAATGCTATCACTTTTCTAAAAAGTCTCTAAATGGGTCATCTGTAATGCATTCACCCTGTCTGAAGAATGCGTCGTCTTCAAACAAGTCAGCTGATTTTTTATTAGAGACTTGGTGCATTGTTGTGAATCGTTGTCTGGAGTTGAGATTGTTTTCAGACATATACTGTGCAGCGTGCCACATTGCACGCCTCCGAGCAGTTTTTTCAGTTGCAAGAGAAACACCTGGAGTGATACTTCCTCCAATACCATCTTGTACTTTTCTAACAGACCATTTCTTATCCTCAGATGCGGTGAGTTACCCACGCCTAAAGGCGTGGGCTTCCTGCTTCTACGACAAGACTTAGTGGAATCGATGTTCCACTAGCGGTCTCGGTCTCCACGGGCGTTAATTCGGACAACCCCTGTCCTACTTCGTCTATCCCCGATTCATAGTCCAACCGCTCAATACTTTTGAACAGCACATTCCACGCTGCATTCACATCACGGTCAGCTTCAAACTCACAATCAGGGCAATCATGAGTGCGTTCGTCTAATGACTTCTTTTCTCGGTGGTCGCAATCTGGATTAGCACAGTCTTGGCTTGTATGCTTAGGTGGGACTTGCTCGACTCGAACACCAGCTTGTGAAGCTTTGTATTCAAGGAATTCAGCAAATCGAGACCACGCTTGGGAGCGAATGTATTTACCAAGACCAAACCCATTTTCAGAGAGTTCTTTTGAATCCACATTTTCAATAGCAATCAAGTCATAGTTCTCCACGTACCAGTTGGAGAGTTTGTGGAGTATGTCATCTCGCTTGTTTACTAAATCTTCGTAGGCTTGAGCAAGCTGACGTTTCTGCTTCTGCCAGTTATTACTTCCTTCTTGCTTGCGAGATAGATTGCGATTTTCTTTGCGAACACGCTCCAGTTCAGGTTTTAAGAATTTGTATAAAGATTCGAGTTTGCGGCCTTCTGTGTCAGCAAACAAGTTTTCCACGTTAACATCAATACCAACAACGCTATCATCGTGAATATCTTCAATTGGGATTTCTGTTTCCGTGTCAACTTCGCAGAGAACGCTGACACTCCATTCTCCTGTTTGCGAGCGTTTAATAGTCACGCCTTTGATTTCACCAGAAGTTTCTCTATGTTTAGTGATTGGTACATCACCAACCCCATGCAAGTATACGTACTCGTTTTCGACTTTAAAACCCGACTGGTTGTACTCGATGCTGGTAAAAGTGTTTCGATATCGGAGGCTACCAACTTTCTCACCTTTTTTCGATAGTTCGGAGAGGCCGCTGATAGCTCGGTATATTCGACCAACTGTTTGTTGAGCGGCTTTTGAATTAATCTGGTCAAACGAGTTCGCATCGTTTTTCTTCCAGTTGGGTAGCTTGTTAAACATCGAGTATTTGCTAATCCATTCGTCGCTTTCGTTGAGTGTTTCTAAGGCTTGATTGTATAAGTTAGCGTGAATTTGAAAGTGGGTTTCGAGCGATTCCACTTGCTGTGGGGTTGGGTTCGCTCGGTATTTGTACGCCACTTTCATAAGTGTGTGTTACGAATCGGACAAGCTTAAATATTGTGGTTTTTGTTGGGAGACCGTCATAGCTGTCGGCATTCATCCCACGCTTAAAAGCGTGGGTATTCTGCCTCAAACCATATAAGTAAATATAGATATTGACTTAAACTATATAAGTACTATACTCAGCTAACGAATAATGTTACATAACACGAATATACTGTGTTTATTTATCACATCACCAATACCAGTCAGGATTAACTCGGATGGCGTAGTCATCAGAAATCATTCCCGCAACATCATTTCCTTCAGCACCTTCATATCCAGAATATTCTTCAATTAATTTAGCAGTATTATCTTCGTCTTTTTCGAAGATGAAACCATGCCCAATATGGGCGCTGTCTGTGACAAACACAGCAGCTGCTTTTTCAACGAATGGACAAGCTTCAAATATTTCAGTCATCCATCCTGTGAGTTTTTCAGTATCTGGGCCACCAAACATCACATCAATATTTTCGACTGGTGCAACATTTTCAGGTTCCCATCGTTCCCGAAGGAATTCAAACAGTTTTTCTTCTTGTGATTTTGGGTTAGATGAGGCTTCAACGATTGCTCCATCTCGATTTTCTAAAACGAATTTAACATTAGTCCATTTTCGTCCCATACTATCACTTTATTCTATAGACCAATAAATCAATCGAAATCAAGTCACTGTTTTCTATGGCAACAACTGTTTTCATCTGTACTTGTTACTCCTTTTGAAACAGATTGACCATCAAAAATTAAGCCTCTCAAATATGTTTGTCTATCATCAAATTCTTGGTCACAAGAGGGACAAAAATATGTATCAGACATTATTTTGTTTATATACTATTTGCAAACATTCATATACTGTTCTTTGTTTAAACTGAACTAACATACTATTGCATATTTCTTTAAGAGATTTATACTTTTTTATTCTTGCTCCAAGGGTTTTCAGTTTTGAGTATTTTATTTACTTGAGATTTTCTTTCATTTATTGAGCCTTTAATTGTATAATATGGGACATTAAAATGTTCTAATAAAGAGATTGTATGTTTTTGAATTCTATCTCTATTTGCTTCTCCAGAACGGTCTTGCGTGTTATCATATGGAATGTCGTCTCCACAAACAATGTGAATATCATATCGGTGATTTGTTTGCTGTGCTAATGATAGTAGTTTTTCTGGAATAGAATTGTGATAATATTGGCAGAATGCAGCTGTAGTTATTGCATTTGTATCTGTGAACAAATATCTGTTTGCTTGTGTAAGTTTATTGTTTTCATGTTGTATGTGTTCTTCAGCTAATTCAATTAATTGTTTTTTCGTTAACCGTCTATCAACTGCATTTTGTTCCCAGTAGGTTTGACCATATTCGGGCATATGTACTGTCTGATGTTCATCTGCCATTGTTTTTGTAATTGTTGATTTGCCTGTTGATGGGCCTCCAAGAAAGACAATATTCGTAATCAAATCTCTATACACTCTATCTGAAACAAACTCTCTGTTCTCATATGGGTTTTTCCTGACTTTTGTTCCTGAAATAGGCACTGTTTCACGATTTGGGTCAACACGCCTGTCAGTTGCATCAAAAAATTCACTCATATGTTTTCCATATGGTTCACTAGAATAATACTTATCAATCGTAATCTCATCTGGGAGGAGGGCAGCAACATACTGTTCATGTGCATTTTTAATAGCTTCAGTGTATCCACTTTCATCAGGGCCATTCCATGCTTGTATAACCGTTACAGAAGGATACAAATCTCTAATCCATTGTGTTCTAGTTGCAAGCGGAATATCTGTTACATCTGATTCATCATAAATGATAATATATAATTTGTCTACTTCATCTAATGCAGTCTCAATCATATATTGGTGTCCTTTGTGCAACGGTGCAAACTTTCCAAGATATAATCCAGTTGTCATTGTATCACCTTTTTAATTTTTGTTTTGATAATTTCAAAGTCAAACTCATCAATAATTTCTTCTCTGTTTTGTTTTTCAGCTAATTTATTCCAATTATACCACCCATATATTGAATTAACTAAGTAAGCTATCCACATTATTAATATTGCAATACTATTTCCAGTATCTAGATAGACAGTTGCCCACATATAAATACTTATGATGTTAATTGTTGTCCAAACAACCCATTGTTCTTTGACTCGTCGAATCATTAAATATTGTGCAATCACAGACAACGTAGTACTTGCACTATCAAAGAATGGTAAATTTCCATTCAAATACTTCAAAACCAATCCATATCCAAATATACTAAACACAGATAGTGCAATCCAGATTATCCTTCGTTTTGTTGATAATCGAGCAACATTCACTTCATCAACGCCACTCCTGTTTTGGTTTGCAGTCCATATATAGTATCCGATGAATTGTGCTGGTAAATAATATCCAAAATTCAACATCACTTCTCCATAAAACTGACTTTGAAGTGCAATGTATCCATATAAAACCACATTAATTGCTCCAAATAAATAATTACTTATTCTTCCTTTTGCAACTAAGACCACAGTAATCATTCCAGTAATTGAAGCAAGTAAACTCAGTAAAGTTCCATTTGTAGCAAAGAATGCAATAAATGCTACTGAAACAAATAATAACAACCACACTTTTTCAAATAATTTCCAATCATCAAAATATTGTTTACTGAATTGTAATATATTTTGATTCATATTTTTTACTAAATTCTACTAATATAAAATATTGTTGTTATTACTTCATTTCGAAGAGATTATTTTTTCAAAAAATATATGATTATGTGATTTAATATTTTTTATATGGAATCTAACGAAGATTTTGTTAGAAATCAGATACAAATAGCAATGAGATACATGACCAGAACGCCAACAGAAAAAGATATTATTAATATGATGGATGATTCTTTAACAGATGGTGTAGATGTTAAATCTATTCTTAACGAAGAAATACAAAATGGTTAAGTGTCTCTAAAACAAAAAACAGCGTATGACAACAGAACCACTATCATTCACATCTGATGAAGAACTATTATCATATCTGAGTGATTTTTGTACATTCGGAGAGAATCGACTATACATTCTTTCAGCGATGGCCCGTCCAAAAGAAAATGAGAATATCACTCATAATAGTATTCCAATGTTTCGAGAGATTATCACATCAGAAGATAATCTCCGACGTAAATATGCTCGCTTACAGACTTTAGCTGAACACTACACGCCAGAAGAAGACGGGTCTCTAACATTTAGATTTTATATTACAGCTAATGCCCGTGATATTCAGAAATCATTCTACCTCTATCAAAAAGATTTGATTGAATATAGTCATAAAATTGCAACTGGTCATGATGAAACGCTTAATAAGATTAAGCGGCTTGATAAAGAATGGGAGTCAACATTACAAAGTCAAGGAAATAAAGACGACAACTTCTTCATCTTTGATATTGACACTGAGGATGAATCTATCTATGCTGATACAATCGAAGCGTTAGATGAGGAAACTACGATTGAAACAGCGATTGAAACTCCAAATGGATATCATATTATAACTAAGCCATTCAATTATCCTGATTTTACTCCACTAACAGAAAATGATGATATTGAAATAAAGACAGATGGATTAATGTTCCTTCATATGAAGTGAAGATAATATAAATTTATAAGTTCATAGAACACAATATGTTTAGTATGAGTGTGAAAAAGTATCTGAAATTGTCCGCTCCATTTATTGCAAGCATCCTAACGGTGATACTGTTTCAACAACTCGCAGTTGAAACACTTGGATTGATTCTCAAATATGTTGGTGGAGCAATTGCAATAACTATAATCGTATTATATCTAGTTGTTGGTGGATATGCTATTGTTTATCGAGGATTGATTAAAATTGGGAGTCTTGCGTGGGGAGATGTGCTTGAAAAACACTTGTACACTGATAAAGAAATTACGAAAGAAGATGTACCCCACAAATCTCGGATATGGATTGCATACGCTTCAAGCTTACTGCAAGAATGGATTAGTGGAAATCCAAAATGGGTTTCGTTCGATGCATACTATGATGATATGGTTTCTCCGTTATTAGAAGATTCTGACAACGAAGTAACAAACTAAAACTCTTATTCTAAATTAGCAGAGAACTTACGACCAGTAGACTCTTCAATCTCCATTTTATAAAATGCGGTTTGATGGTCTTCAGTTGGTAATTCAATATTAAAATCTAATGACGGAAACTCTGATTGTTCTGCAAAGATTGTTCCACCAACCAAGGAGTTCTCAGTTTTCATCTCTTCTAATTCACCTTCAACAATTACACTTTCTAACAATTCATTATCGTATATCGTTATAATTGCTGTGTCTGTTTTTGAGACATACTCCATTTTTTTACTTTCTGGTTGATACACAAAGTAGAAATATAACACGCCATCTTCATATCCAAAAGATTCTGGGGCTGCGTAAGAGTCATTATCATCCGCTAATGCAAGCGTTCCAATAGAGTGATTCTGCAAGAACTGATGGACTTCATCATCATCCATTTTTTCAACGCTCATACAATAACTTATTCGTCAAAGAGTAAAAAGGTATCTATTGTATAATACAGCGTTATTGGACTCTAATACACCATAAAAATAAGTTTAACGCTCAGAAACCGTAACTTCATACATAACACCATTATTTTCTTCATCCCAATCAGTATCAACAACCACAGAATCCGATGTTTCTAATTTGGCAATGAAAGGTACGCCGTTTCGTTCAGTATATTGAGCTTCGATGAAAGCTTTCTTATGGTCTCCAAAAGTTTCCCACCCTACATCTTTAACTTCACCATTATTCTTTGCAACCAACTGCTTCACTTGGCTTACTTTCATATATCAAAAATACAGATAGAAGAACAAAAGTCTTTCTATCACAACTAAATTAATCCAATAAATTAATCATATAATGCATAGAAAGCATCCCATTCAGAATAATCATATTCGCCGCTGCATGTGGGACATTTTAGAATCGCATATGTTGTATCAAATGTAGAACTAGTTTCAACTAATGTTAATTCATCATGTGTGTGTTCAGAAGCACAATTTGGACATTCTGCCATATATTAAATATAACAAGAGACCTCTAAAAATCTTCTGATTAGGTTTTAATTTGCAGTGTTAGATTTCAACGGTTTTATATAAGATTATGTTGTATCATACACTATGAGAGACCCAATGAGAACAATAACATTTGGAATTACAGAGACGCCAAGCGATATTTTTGGACTGTCGCTTGGTGAAAATGATGAAGAGAGCGATGTAATGATTACGGAAGAGACAGGAAGTGTTGGCAGTATTATTACAGGCACATACGAATATGAATCAGAGCCACTTTTCGGAAGTCAAACTACAGCAGATGGCGAACTGTATTGGGATTCAAATACTGAACTAGTTGCAATCGTTACATATCATGATAGACCAAAAGAAGAACGGTTGTTTGAAACCATATCTGAAGGATTAGATGACCCAATTTCTGCTCCTGAATATCCACAAGAAGCCTCAGCACAGTTTTATAGAACATTTGGGTTTAATGGATATACTACTTCATTTCGAGAAGACCTTCGTGATTATGGTATAGATAGTTCATTTCAATATATTGAGCCTGATGAGCGAATGGAGGAATCCGCAATGCATTCTCGGAGGAATCCTAGTGATGAATGGCTTGAAGAAATTACCAATGATTTGATTGAAGATGGATATTATGTTGCTTCAATGGATTGTATGCTTGAAGAGAATGGAGATAGCTTGTCATTTTCAAATCCAATGAGAATTACAGGTATTTCCAATGATTATTGGAGTGATGAACTATTAGAGATTATCTTTACTCGGATGAATGAACTGTATACAAATACTGTCCCAACTATAGATGAAGTTGTAAACTGATTATTTAAATTTAAAGTATATATTATTTCACATTCGTAATTTTTACAATCCTTTTTAATTTATAATAATCGAAATTTTTATATTTGTTGACATTTTTATTATATGTAATGTCGCAAAACCAATTAATAAACTATACAGTTACAATTGTTCCAAAAGGTGAGACCTTAGAATCTTCAGATGAAACTCGTGAAGAGACAGTTACTGCGGAATATAATGAACGTTTTGGAACAACAAGAGGATTATATGAACTACTCCAGAGAGAAAATGCAATTGATAAATACGCTTTGCGGAATTATTGGGATATTGCTAAGTTAGATTGTGAATATGTAAATCCACCATGGGATTCATGGAGTGACTTTGAATCATTTATCTCACAGCTTGATAACTCAATATATGTTGAAACTCACACATTTGATGGACAATTTACTGTCATCACATCTGTTTCAGAAGGAAATGAAAATTCTGTCGAAAGTGATATTACAACATATTTTGACATTTTAAATCCAATCATTAAAACAGGACAAATTACTGTTTGTCCAGAAGCTCCTCTGCGAAACCTCGAAGAGAAGTTCAACTCTCAAAACTAAGTATAAAATTCACCGATTTGATTTCATTTCATCACGAAGATTTGAGAGTTTCTCTTGTTGTTCATCAAATAACAACATACTTTTTATAATAATTCCACTAGATGGTGTGTATAATTCTTCATTCTCTAAACAGTCTGAGATTTCTTCACTAACAGTTTGCAGTTCAGAGAGTAATGTTTCATATTCTGTAATATCAGTGTTCTCTATCAAATAAAATATTGCAAAGTCATGTGGGTGAATGTTATTTACAATCATTTCTGCAACATAGTTATCTACAGAATCCTCTTTGTTAATTTCCTGTCGATAAATCTCCCACGAAAACATATCCACATAGTCAACAATATCTTTTGCTATTTGTTCTCCAAAATCAGTAACAAATTCGGAATTCCACTCGCCAAAAACATCATCTAACACTGTTTGAATTGCTGAGACCGCAGTATTATATTGAGTATCAAATTGTTCTCTGTGTGGTTTCATCGGGTCATCTTGCATCCAGTCATATTCACCAGGGCGTGCAAGATTTATAACAGGATTTTCTTTTGAAACATAGTCTTCAGCAACTTCACAGATAACTTCATCTGAAATATATCTAGGGATTTTCATATCTAAATTTGAAATCGAATGGTCACTCTCTTCAATTGCATATACTAACCACGGTGGTAGATGAGATGCTTTCAACTTCCGACCAACATCAATTAAATCATTAGGATAATCTGGGTTTCTACTCTTTTCAATAACATCTAATGGAACAATTTTCGTTAATTCATATCCTAGCTCTTTTGATACCATACAGGTACTTATACATATAAATAGATAAGACTTATGATTTCGAGCATTTTGAAAACAAGTATGAGAAAGCCTTCGGAGGGATTTGAACCCTCGACTGATTCCTTACAAGGGAATTGCTCTGGCCAACCTGAGCTACGAAGGCATACGAAAGGTGTTCTGTCCACCCAATTCTTAGTAAGAGAGACGGATACTTAAAACTTACTCTTTGGACAAACGAACTTATTCTGTTTTGGTAGTCCAATCAAAAACAGTTTCAATCGATTCAGTAGATTCTCTTGCACCATCATGGCCTGCCCACACAGATTTATTAACTTCAGCACCATCAAGTTTTGGACTATTAAGATTTCCAGTATACAATCCATCTAATTCACCACGAATAGTATAATATTCAATATCACCTGGTGTTTCTCCAACAGATTGATTCAATTTCTCAATTGGTGGTTTTTTAAAAATTGTTGTACCAAGTGTTTGACACGGTTTTAAATGATGCTCTTTTGGAAGACGTTTTGATAACTTACACAACCCACAAACATTCAGACCATGATTTGCACCAGCTATCCCAACAAAATTACTTACATTGTTGTATCGGTCATATTCATCCATCCAATATCTACCAACGGTAACTCCAAGACTATGGCTGATATATGACAATTTATTTTGACCTGTTATATTAAAACAACGAGTAACAAAATCTTCAAATTGTGCAGACAAATCGTCATGCGTCATCCTTGAATTATCAAAACTAATTGCCCATAATCTAGATGGATTAATTCCCTTATCAATAAAATATGAAAAGTATCGCTTCCAATCAGATGCATCTCTGCTGTTCCCATGAACAAACACAATTAGCTCAGAATCTACCTGGGATGATGGAATATCACCAACAACACCAGAATATGAGACTTTATCATCCCATGGGATTGTTGTGTTCATTATTATATGAATAATAGTCCACCTATAAAAACACATCGAAATATTGAAGTATCTGTCTATGATATTGTTTAGTATGATTTCAGAAAAGAATGCTAAAAGTCTTCTTTCAGAAATGAAAAGTGTTGCAAATAGTATTGGACCTCGAAACAATACCGTATCTATTGACCATCGTGTTTGTGAAAGCGATAAAAACACTGGTGTTGATATTTATCTAAAAGGACAGACTGTTCGTATCCGACCGTTCATCGAAAAGATTAGTGAACTTGAATCTTGGAAAATTGAGAGCATCAATATGGTTTCAGATGCGGATGAAACAAAATGTCCAGAGTGCGAATCTGAGATTTTTGATAAGAGTGTTGTTATGTTCTGTGCATATGTTGGAAGTTCTGAAGAATTAAAGGATATCTTTGTCTAAGATTTGCTAAGATAATCTTATTTAAAATCTACCAAACTTATTTTATCTAGAAAGTAGTATTTTTAGCTATGAATAAGAAAGAGTATATTTTATTAGCAATACTTGGATTTGGAATAATCACAATTAGTGCTATATTATCACCACAATCACTCTCTGAATTTTTTATTGAGAGTACAATTCAATCACTTGAAACAATTATCACTATGGTTTGGATTACATGGTGGGCTTTGGTACTTGGGTTTGGAATTGCAGGTGGAGTAGAAGCATGGATTTCTAGTGAACGTATTGCGTCATCACTACAAGAGACCACAGTTATGTCCGTAAGCAAAGCATCCTTTTTTGGCTTTGTTTCGTCGTCTTGTTCATATAGTGCAATTGCAACAGCAAAGAACTTATTTAAAAAAGGTGCTAGTGCGTCCACATCCTTAGGTGCATTTATGTTTGCTGCAACAAATCTCGTTATCGAAATCGGATTTGTGATATGGGTTTTACTTGGTTGGGAATTTGTTATCGCAAACTATGTAGGCGGGATAATATTAATTGTTCTTATGTCTCTTTCACTTCGATTTGTGGTTCCACAATATATTATTGAAGAAGCAAGAGAGTCTGTTGTGTCTGAAACTATAACCGACCCTGTTTGCGGAATGGATGTAGAACCAAACAGTACAGAACATAGCTTAGAACATCGAAATGAATCATATTATTTTTGTTCAGAAGAGTGTAAAAACTCATTTAATCCGAAAGCAGCAACTGAAAATAAAAGTGTAAAAGAAAATGTAACAACAAGAGCTGGGTGGACTAAGTTGGCTGATAAACAATGGTCAGAATGGGCAATGCTATGGGATGAAATTGCTATTGGATTTATTTTTGCGGGACTTATTGCAGGGTTTGTTCCACAATCGTTGTGGAGTTCAATATTCGCTCAAGAAGCATTTGGTATGCCAATTGCTCTGATTTGGGGTGCAATAATTGGTGCAACAATTGGCGTTATTACATTTGTGTGCAGTGTTGGTAATGTGCCATTTGCAACAGTCTTATGGGTTGGTGGATTACCATTCGGCGGTGTGTTTAGTTATATTTATGCAGACCTTGTTGTTCCGCCAATTGTTGATGCATATCGGGAGTATTATGGAGATAAATTTGGATTCATCTTAGCTGGTTTAATGTTTATCTGTGCAATTGTTGCTGGAATCATAACCCATATAATATTTATTTCTCTTGGATTGATTCCAGACCCATCTAGTATTTCAATTGCAACAAACAAGATTGAACTTGATTACAAAGCATACTTAAATATATTCTTTACAGGAGTTTTTCTTCTCTTGTTCTACCTTCACAAACAATCCTCTCAAACAAAATCACATTCACAATAATAAAACAGAATCTTTTTAGAAGTCGGACTCTATACTATTTATATGAGTGAAACTAGAGTTACTGAAGTTCCTGAAAACAACCATATTAGTATGCAAAAACTTAAAATTTGTCTTCGTATTACAGAAGAAAAACAAACTGGGCAAACATATGATGAAAAACGAGACGAGACTCATACAACTGTTCGTAAGATAGATGAGAATACAAAATATGTCACATGTCCATCAACAGAAATCAGCCATATGGAGACAGGTGAACAAATGGATGACGAAGAAGCAAACCGAATTGATACAAAAGTTGGATTTGATGATGTTACCCGAACAGACTTTGATACTGTTGAATTTGTTGTTGACGGTGAAACATATGTTGTAACATATGATATGTCACCATTAGATAAATATGAGTTTTAAATCAAAAAGACTTAACTAAATTAAACAACTATTTTTTAGTATGAGTGATGAGACATATACTGTTAAACGAGAAATAGAGAACGTTACTTTCACAGAAGAAAAAGTAGAGCGGATTCGAAAGGAAGTGAAAAAAGAACTCATTGACGAAGGACGAGACAATGTACCAGAATCAGTTATTGAATCAAAAGTGAAAGACAGATTAGTTGAAATTGCAGTTGATAATACGCTCTATTCACAGGGAGATAATCGGCTACATAACAAGATTAATCATACAATAGAAGAAAGTTAATTGTTTTATTGTGTTTGATTCACAGCAGAGCTGATAGTATCATAAAATATTGGCTCTAAGTCTCGATTATAAAACATTGCAGCTGGATGAGGACAAAGGATTACTGTGAAATCTTGTGTTCCAACAGGAATTGTATGTATTTCACCTGCTTGTTTTGTAATTGCAACATCTTCATCAAGTAATTGTTCACTAGGGATTTTTCCAACTGGAATAATTACATCAGGTTGAACTTTTGTTATCTCAGAAAGTAAAAACTCATTACAGTTTTCTCTTTCACTTTTTCGTGGGTCACGATTATCAGGTGGTCGGCATCGAACAACATTTGTAATCCGAACATCAGTTCGAGAAATATCATTCTTATGTAATGCATCATCTAATTTTTCACCACTTCGTCCAACAAACGGTTCTCCTGTTTCATCTTCATTTTCACCAGGCGCTTCTCCAACAAACAAAATATCAGCATCTGCTGGGCCAACACCATTTACTATCTGTGTTCTATTCTCAACAAGTGCAGGACACTTTGTACAATCTTTCACACAATAACAAGACTCATTAGACATAAATTTACTATAGAATTAAACTAACTTAATTCTACTGTTTTTTCAAACAACAAATCGCATTAATGTTCCCCACCCCGAGAATCACTAACCATAGGGAATGCAATTACATCCTTGATTGATTGACTATCAGTAACGAACATTGCAAGACGTTCAATGCCAATCCCAAGACCCCCAGTCGGTGGAAGGCCAACAGTCAATGACTCAAGATACGACTCATCAATCTGATGATGAGACTCAGATTCTGAATCATATTGCTCATTTTGCTGTTCAAACGCATCTGCTTGCTTTGATGGGTCATTCCGTTCAGTATATGAGTTAGCTAGCTCTGTACCTGCAACAACCACCTCAAATCGCTCTTGAACACTCTCATCATCTCGGTGAGTCTTACACAATGGAGACGACCCAGACGGATGGTTAATGATAAATGTTGGTTGAACAATTTCACTTTCAACAAATTCCTCATAGAGAGCCATCACTGCATCACCAACTGTGTCAGATTCTAATTCATCAGAAGCATCCTCCTGTGCAGCACTGATGACTTCAGAATCACTCATATTTTCGACAGTATATGGGCTAAACTCTGAAACAGACTCAGAAACTGTATACACATCCCATGGCGGAGTGAAGTCCAATTCACTCCCATCATATGTAACAACAGTATCGCCTGTAATAGATTCAACTACATTTGAAACTAAAGATTCAGTTAAATCCATCATATCCTCATAGTCAGCATATGCTTCATATAGTTCTAACATTGTAAACTCAGGATTGTGTGTCGTATCAATATCTTCATTTCTAAATACCTTCCCGATTTCAAAGATATTCTCAAAACCACCAATTACAAGCTTCTTGAGTGCAATTTCAGGTGCAATCCGAAGATACATCTCTTCATCAATACCAGCACAATATGTTTCAAATGGATGAGCTGAACCACCACCATACACACTCTGTAAAACAGGAGTTTCAACTTCAAGATACCCATCAGAAACTAGATAATCACGAATTGCTTGTGTGAGTTCAAATCGAGTTCTAACTGCAGACTGCATTTCAGTATCATACTGAAGTGCTAGGCTACGCTGCCGAATCTCTTCTTCATTAGACAATCCATCATTAGACGGCGGGTGCGTAAGAGACTTCGTAAGCAGTCGAAAGTTCCAAGAATGTAGCGTAAGTTCTCCACTATCACTACGAATTGCATTACCTGTTGCTTCAACAATATCTCCTGAATCGATATGTGATAGCAACGATAGAACATCATCAGGAGTATGTTCATAATCAAACTGTAGTTGAACACTCCCTGATTCATCAACTATATCAAAGAAGTAAATATCTCCAAAGTCATTAATTCGAGATACCCGACCAGCGAGCGTCCATTCATCCTCACTTTCAAAGTCTTCATCTGTTGTTTCATATTCTGAAACAAACTCACCTATCTCTGCATCTCGATTTGTTCCATTAGGAAACCGTTCCATATCCTCATTCTCAAGTGCTGAAAGGTGGGTATCTCGGTCTTCCTGAATCGAATTAGTCCAATTCATACGAACACATACACACCAAGGTTATTTAAATATTTTCATTCGATATTTTTTGAATCTCACTTACGTTGTTGTTAGGAGTAAAAATGGTGAATCCGTTACTCTCAACCCCACTCTCTAGGAAATAAAACCTATACCCATAGCTAACTAGACTAGCTAGAAAACAAATTTATTAAATTTAAGTTGAGTTAAGTTCAACCATATTTGCTTTCTAGTTCTAACACCAGGTAAATAACGGCTATTTACCCCCGACCTTACACAATCTCACTTACAACAGTGTAAGGTCGTTATCATAGCTACATAATACGAGAGTAAATAAGCTACGAAAATAATTTCTTCGAAAACTACAAAAGGGAAGAAATATAATACTTTTATAATGAGTCATATGTCGGTTCAAAACAACGACAATACAATTGAAACAATTGTGGAAGGGCTGAAAGCATTAGATGACCCAAAAACAAGTAAAGCAATCTTTATTAGAGATTTATCTATGCGGATTTTGTTAGTTGCATACCTTTCATATATTTTCTTATCTCAATCTAACATCGTATTAGCATCAATGGTTGGATTGGGGGCAACATTCCTCATAACTCAATTTTATATTACAGCAACATTCCAATACAGAACTAAATTTTCAGTAACAGAGTGGTACATTTTATTCAAACAACGTTCAAAGTTTTCAAAATTCTTCTTTATATTTAGTTTGTTGTTATTACTTGCATTGACAATTGAAGTAATTGTCTTATTTACAATAGAAATTCCTGAAATTGAATCACCACAAGAATCAATCTTAGAATCATTGGCTATTATTCTATTTATTATTACGTTCTTACTTTCTTCATTATTAGATGTACTTACATCAAAACTTATGAAAGAACGTGCTAAAACGGAATTTGATTCTAGTCTTACTCAGACAAGTACGCAAATAGATTATAAAAAGTTAGCTATTAATATTATCTCAAATTCGAAAGTACAAACGGATGAATCTAATAAAACATCAATGTCTATTTCTATGTCTGATGAAGAAACTAAAGAATTGAAAAAGCAAGAGGCGCTTCGAGAAAAAGCTAGAGAAAAACTTGAAAATATTGATTCTAATACAGAATCTCTAGCATTTAGCCCAGAAGAATTAGATGTGCTAACTGAAGAAGAACTTGAAGCACTACTCCCAGATGAATCTAATTCAAGCACTGATGATTTTCAGTATCAGTGGGAACTTCAAGATAAATTTTGATTGTATTTTTCACTCTTTTTGAGAGAAAAAAGGGCCTGTTGAAATAACACCGTCATCTTGTGTTGCTTTTCCGTGTCGTCCACATGCTGTACATAAAAGTTCTAATGATTTATTTACTTTTGAACTAAGAATATTATCTGGAGAATCGCAGTATGTACAGATAAAGTCCGATTCTGTATTCATCTCATTTCTTGGAACGGATAGTCCTTTCATATATGGTATTGTTTAACATGGTATGTATTAAATCTTTGCTATTTTGAAACAAGAAAATTTTTATGGATATCTTTCTATAGTAGTACTATGGGGACTGTCACCATTACGAAAGAAGAGTTTGACACTGTTATTGAGACAATAGCAAGCGAATATGCAGTCACATGGGAGTACGCAGAGGAAGATAGGTCAGGAGAATATATTTATTATGTAAAGTCAGATGAATTTCCAAATAATATTGTTGTTCGTGTTTGTAGCTCAATCAATACATACAATGATATTTCTCGTGGGACAGGAGAAGATAGTATCAAAGTTATGCTCTGGAATGTTGAACATGATAAACCCGCTGCAGGGAGAGAATATACAAAACGAATTGAAAGTTGGAAATCAAATCTCAAACCAAAACTTCGAAATTGTATAGAAGATTGGAATGAGATGGTAACAATGTGTTCTAACTGTTCAATCCCACTTATAATTCGGTCTGGGAAATTTGGAAAGTTCTTAGGCTGTTCTAATTATCCAGATTGCGAAGAGAAACACTCAATTTAAAACAAATTATTAATTCACAAAAGATTTTTTAGTAATCAGATATAAGTGTGTATAATGGCACACAATATTAGAATAACCTCGGGGTGGGGTTTTGCCAGTTCATTTAGTGAACAAGAGTTTCAAGAGTTAGCTACCTTAGCTGATGGTTTGGAACTTATGGTTACATCAGATGAACGATTTGAATTCTTTAATACTGTTGATTTAGAGATGGAATCTGCCTCATTACATTTACAGGCACTTCCAGAAACAAAAACAGATTGGTATTATGAATTAAAAGAAGATTATCCGATTGAATGTGTTGTTGTTCATGCAAGCGATAATGAAAATCATATTGCTGATGTGCAATTAGATATTCCATCTCCACCACTTGCATTTGAAAACCTCGATGGTTCCTCTGATAACAGAGAAGAAGCATTAATGCAAGCAAAGGATACTACTGCAATGTTTAATATAGATATTCAGCATCTCTCTGAAACAAGAACAATTCCTGAAGCCCAAGCGTTAATTGATGTGTTTGATTCTAGAATTGCTCAGTTTCACATCTCTGGTCGAAAAGATGATGTTGAACACAAACATTCGTTAGTAACAAATGCAGATAATAGAGGGCGAATTATTTCTTTACTAGAATATATCACAACACATCATAATGTTGATTCTGTCCCATGGGTTATTGAAGGAAAATATGAAACAATAGATGAACTAAATGAAGAAATTAATTTCCTTACCGATTTTAAATCGTGATTTGTGGAATTTGAAATTCATCTGAGAGAATTATACAAATTTTCACTCATCTGAATATTCTTCCATAAATTCATCAAACGGCTTGTCATCTGAAAGAGAGTCAAAAATTGCAGTTGAATATCCAGATACTGTGAAAACTCCATCAGACTCGTTATTTAGTATCATATCACAGTTTCTACAATCAAAGTCTCCTGTTCCTTGTTTTGCACCTACATCTTCTTCAAAATGCCATGCTGTACATTTCATCACACAATTACATTCAGGACATTCTCTTACTTTTGCCATATCCACTATTTAAAACTAGAATGTTAAAGGTGATTTGTTTCATTTAATTCTTTTCAGTTTCTTCTAATTGATTAATTTCTTTATCAAATGAAGTTTCTGTCTCAATTTCTTGTACTGTTACAACGCTCCCCCCACCGCCATCAGTAACTCTAACTTTTGTTCCTTCTGTGATTTTATCAAACTCTGTTCTTGCTTGATACTCTGAAGAGAAGCCAGTTACTTCAAGGTCAACTTTCCCTGAACTTTCTGTTACTGTTTCGATAACTTTTCCTTCAATTCCAACCAAATCATCTTTATTTGAACTGCCAACTGCTCCACCATCATTGCCATATAAATCTAATTTAGAATATCCAAGGAAGACAAGTACAGCTGATAAAATTAGTATAATTGCTAATAATGCAATGCTAGACCCAACTGTCGGAATTAAGAACCCAATTGCTCCTGTAATAAGCAATGCAATACCAACAACAATAAACTGTGCGCCAGGGATAATTGTTTCAGCAAGAACAAGTATTGTTCCACTAAGTAACATTAGTAATGTTATTGAAAAACCAAGGAATTCAATCATAATTGATACTAATTGTTCCTTGATTTAAAATCTTTTCTGTTTATTTAAAAATAGTGATTACTGTTGAACTAGATATTATGATTCATCTGGGAGAGACTCATCAATATCAGCTTCAGGAACTTCTTCATCGCTTAAATCAACATCTTCCATTTCAGCTTCCATATCTTCTACATCTCCTAAGTCTCCAAGCCCTTCTGCAATTTCTTGAATGTTATCAAGCCCAAGAAGTTCTTCTGTTTCATCATCAAATTCTAATGCTTCAAGTTCAGTTCCATCTCCTGAAACATCACTTCCAGTAAGGTGTTTGCCATATCGACCGACAAGGCTTGTGAGTTCTTGTGGAAGAACAAACTTCGTAGATTCACCCTTCCCAATTTCTTCAAGTGTTTCCATCCCACGCTCAATGACTGCTCTTTCACCCATAGAATCAGCAGCACGAGAGCGAAGAACTGTTGAAAGAGCATCACCTTGTGCTTCAAGAATTTGAGCTTGTTTCTCACCCTGCGCTCGGATGATGTTAGACTGCTTTTCACCCTGTGCTTCTTCAATTGCAGATTGTCGTTCACCTTGTGCTTCAAGAATCATTGCTCTCCGAGTTCTTTCTGCACTAGTCTGTTTCTCCATAGCTTGTTGCACATCTTGGCTTGGATTAACCTCACGAACTTCAACTGATTCAACTCGGATACCCCATTCATCTGTTGGCTCATCAAGTTCTTCACGAATCCGTGAATTGATTTGCTGTCGTTTGTTAAGAGTATCATCAAGTTCCATATCACCAAGAACGGCACGAAGAGTTGTCTGTGCAAGATTAGAAACAGCCTTTTTATAATCTTCAACTTCTAAAAAGGCTTTCTTTGCATCCATAACTTTGATGTAAACAACAGCATCTGCAGTCACTGGAGAGTTATCCCGAGTGATAGCTTCTTGCCGTGGAACGTCAATTGTCTGTGTTCGCATATCAAATGTATACGTACTTGACACAAATGGTGGCTTAAAGTGAATTCCTGGTCCCAATAGCTTCCGAAAAGAACCTAAAACACTCAACGCACGCTCTTGATATGGCTTCACAATCTCAACAGACGATGCAATCGCTGCTAGAATTACTAACAATACCAATACCCCAACCAATGCCAAACTAAGCGAACCGACCAGCCCCTGTAATGGCATTAAAAATACACTTTCAAACATAAGCAATAACAAATACTAATTTTGCATTAATAATACTTTCGGAATTTATATAAGTATAATCTGAAGGATTCCGAATTATTCAACACCCAATAACTCTTTCATTTCCTGTTTTCGTTCTGCTACTGTTTCAATCCGTCTATCAACAGTGAAAGAATTAGGTTCTTCAACTACTTCAATAACATATGCTTCCTCCGTAACAAGCCCACCAGCACCAATATATGGTGAGTTTTCACGAAGCTGCCATGCATTAAATGCCATTGCACGCCAAAATGCTTTATTATGTGTTGCACCAGCAGTATGCTTTCCTTCTGTAATGTGTGAAATCTCATGCGTCATAACAGCCATCAAATATGGAAAATTCATATTCAATAGTGAATCAACATCAGGGAAAAACCCAACAGTATTAGAGCCATTTCGAGGTCCACATTTAGCTATATATGGCCCATCAGAACGAGACCATCCAAGATACAAATCATCTCGTTCTATTGGATACGGCTCAGTAAGATATGGGTGTTCTGGTTCAGCACAGTTAACACAATTTATAAAAAACTGAACCAACTCGTCTTTTGTTTCAGGTTTTGAAACCTCCATACATCTAGTACAACTTCTAAATACATAAAAGTATATATTTCACTTCCACCACCATACACCACCATACACCACTATAAAACATGAGACTAAATATACAGATGTATTTTAAAAGACCAAACATAGGACTTAAGTATTTGTATAAGTAAATCATAAGCAGAGATGCAGGCTTCATTATGGAAACGAAATAAACACAGCCAAGCATACAGAAACATTTCACAGGATTTAGATAGTGGATTGTATGCCCTATCACAGATAAACGTAATTGAAAACAAAACAATAAATATACAAACTGAAAAAGAATTAATCAGACAAGATTTAGAAAACTGTATTAACTTATTGAAACAATTATCTTGTATTATTGAAGACCCTTCAGACGGTAGTATTGAAAAAGTTCATATGATTGATTCTACCGACTTGACAAAAGAGATGATTGAAAAGATGATAACCGAATTAACAATTGCAACAATATCATTCACCACAGTCTCCGAAGAAGTATCTGAAAAGTTACTCGAACTCGAAGCATATGCAAAACGAAAAGCTGAACAAAAAATACAGATGTGAGTATAAATATGATTCAAAAAATAATCTGCTATCTCCCATTCACAACGCATAACTATGTTAGATATAAAGATTTAGAAGATGATATGTTAGATGATTCGTGGGGTCATCTGCATTGTAAGAGATGTAACAATGGTGAATACAAAAATTTGAATGAATTTAGATATACGCTTCCAGATGAGTAGGTTTAAGTAAAATAAAATCTATTATTTTGTATGAACGTACCAACAACAGGACAAACAATTACTGTTGAGGGGTATGGGACTGGATTATTTGTTAAAGGCCCAAATCCTGAAGAAGAAAATCCTGAAATTTGGATGAAATTTGAAGGTGGTAAAGATGGAGATGAAATTATCCCAATTGATTGGGACGAATTTAAAGAAAAACGAGTTTATCCAGAACAACAACCTGACCCTGAAGAACTCTCTGATTGGGGGAATTGGGATGAGATGGTTAAAGAAATCGAGAAAAAGTTTGGAGTTAACGAAGATGAAGACGAGACTGAATAGTAATAATACTTGTTATTACGAATTTAATTTTTGAAATAGTGGGTTATCAATTTCTAACACTTGGTTTTGGTCTACAGGAAATTTCCAAGGAGTCTCAATATAATTAACAACTTGTCCTTTATATAGTGAAGACTCTTTTTTAACTGGGTCATCTTTGAATGAATTATTATCTCCTTGTGTTATATAATGCGTCTCATTTTCAAAAACAACTCGGTGTGCAACTAACATATTATGTTCTTCAGACATAAATACGACAACATCTCCTTCATCAGCTTGTTCACCTGGTTCATAGATGAAAATATCACCATCGCTCATATTTGGTTCCATACTGTGCCCAACAAGTAATCCAAACTTTGCAGGTTGAATAATGTAGAAAAGAATTGCTGTAGCAAGCAATAGAACAAAAAGAGAGTTAATAAAATTCTCAAAATGTTTCATTTATATTACAAATACTACAGCATTACTAAAGGAGTTAATATACTAAGAAATTAACTATTTGCTCTTCGCTCTAAAATCCAGACAATAATGAAAATTGGAATAATAAGGATACTACCAACAATTGCAGTAATATCTAAGTTTGAAACTGCTATAACTCCAAGTTGATATAATATCACCCCCAAAATAGCGATTACAAACAAAAATGCAAATAATATTCGTTTGTAATAAACTTCAACTACAGCTTTATGATTAGAATTATCAGGCAATGAAATATCCTCATACTTTGGGTCATTATTAGACGTTTGAATGTTTGTCGGCGTTTCAGGTTGCGAGTCTTCAGACTCATCGCCCTCAGTTACTGCTTTCTTTTCAGCACCCTCATCTGTCACAGTATATAAAAGAACAGAACCTATCCTAAAAAGACTTTCTGTTATCTAATGTCATGGGCTTAAAAATATTCTAGTCAGCCCAATCACAGATATATCACTTTTCAATCTAACACACTTAAAAGTGAATTACGCTCGGGGTCAAGCCCCGAGGCTTCTTGCTTCTACGACAGAACTTGCAGTCACCGATTCCGAAGAATCGTCATCCACAGTGGTTCCAGTCTCCACAAGCGTAACTTCGGCGTCTCCCACACCTAATTTGTTCAAACCTCTCTGTACCACGTTCAACGCCGCATTCCAATCCCTATCTAGTTTAAACCCACACGATGGACACGAATGTTCTCTCACCCATAACGGTTTCTCAGTTTCAACACTACAGTTATTACACTCTTTTGTTGTCCCACGAGGGTCAACTTCCACAATTCGACACCCGTATAGCTTGCCCTTATATTTTAACATACTGACAAAGCGAGACCACGAACAATCCTGCATATTACGAGAGTTCAACGACCCACCCAACATTTTCTGCACTTCTAAGTCTTCAACAACCACGCAGTCATATCGTTTAGTTAGCCAAGTCGTCAACTTGTGTTGAAAATCAACAACTTTGCGCTGAATTTGCAACTTTTGTCTAGCGAGCTGTTTGCGCTGGCGTTCCCAATTGTTTGACCCGTGTTGTTTCCGAGATAAGTCTCGATGTAATGAATCTAACTTAGCATACTCGTCTTTCAAATCTAACCAGTCAACGCTTAACCCGTCGCTCGTGTGAATGTAATTGTTCACACCAAGGTCTAAACCAACAACCTCACCGTCTTCCAACTCACTTACGGGTTTTTTCTCGGAGAGTTCTGCATCATCTACAGTAAAACCAAACGAGACATACCAGATGCCGCTTGGCTCTCGTTTAAGAGTGACTTCTTTGATGACAGCAGTATCGGGGAGTTCCCGATGATAGCGGATTGGAATCGTGCCGATTTTGGAGAGATTAAGGTTTTTATAGCCGTTGCGGTCATTGTTATTTTCCAATTCGAAACCACTTTGACTATATGTAATACTCTGGTAATCTCCTTGACACTTGTGTTGTAGCCAGCCGATTTTGTGACCGTTTGCTTTTAACCGAGATAAGCTTGATAGGTTGTTGTGGAATCGGTTGACTGTTTCTTGTGCTACCCGAGAATGGAGTTCGGAGAACAACTCCCAAGTGCTTTTCCAATTTGGAAGTTTGTTTTTCTGGTCTGTTTTTGTAGGCTTGTTGTTTTCTAGGCTATTCGTATAATCGTGTCGGATTTGATTGTATAGTTGTCTTGCTATATTGATGTGGCGTTCGCATTCGCTAGTCGTGTTTGTCCAGTCTGGGTAGGCACGGTAGCGATGCGAATACCTCATCAGTATGAAGAGTTTTTGATTGTAAAATATTTAAAAGTGTTGTTTCTGGTTTGTGTGTTTGTCGGATTCAGCCTTGGGGTCAAGCCCCAAGGTCTTCTCCTCAAAAAGAGAGATAAAAGAGAGTTTTGACAATTACTCTTCACTATCTTTCATATCTGAAAGCTTGTCAACCAACTCGTCTGTATCAGCTTCACCAAACTCAAATTCTTCATCACCATCATATTCTCCCTCCTTTGAAACACTCTCTTCTTCATCATCCACATCTACATCTTGGTTCTCCTGTTCACCTTCATCATAACTTCCAAATCCCATAGTCAGCTAATAATTAGTTCCTTAGATATAAAAACTTTTCGAACAAAATCATTCAACTAATTCAATCCAGCCATTTGAATCAGTTGTGAATAATTGCTTTTGATATTGGAACTCATTGGGAATATCAGGAATAGAAACAGAGTCTTTGACCAACTCTGATGGTGCATACGTAGGGTCAATCCCTGCATTGGCAATAAACGATGAATGTAGAGCAGCAACTTGATAAGAATTAAATTTACCTTCTCGATATAGATATTGTGGAATATCATTCCCATCGTAAAATTCAGTCCGCTTAATATTTTCAGTAGAGTGTCCTTGTGCTTCAACAAGCTTTCGTTCTACTAAAAGACATGCTCCTGATTTTGGTGAGCTATAAATTTTCTTCTCAATTGTAATAGAATCACTTTCTACATATCGCATCCCTGACTTAAAAATCCATAGTGAACCACCAAACTCTTCATATAATGAATCAGAGTGAGGTTTTTTATTCTGTGTTATGTCTAGAATTTCTTCTGAATTAACAATTTCATTTCGAATATCTTGAATGTGATTTTGAACAGTACTTGGAGAAATATCTAAATATTCAGCAATTTCAGATTTGTCTTTTTTCAATTTAATTAAGGCTAGTACTTTGCTTCGTGTTGGTGAGAGTCCAGTTTTTTCTGACAGTTCTTCCGAAAAAGTATCAAGAGTGTCCTTTTTCATTTCCATACAATACTATAATGTATTGTTACATATAATATTTTTGTTTAAATCTGCTATATAGTGTTGGTTATGGATGTTTATATGACTGATAAATTGATTTTAGTTGTTGGATTATTAATCTTAATTAATATATTCAGTGTCAGTATATTATATAAAAATATATCTATTGTTCTCTAAATAATTAAAAGAAAGTTAAAGTTTGAATGCACGAGGAGGGATTTGAACCCTCGCAACGGGCTTGGAAGGCCCGTGTCCTACCAGACTAGACCACTCGTGCAATAAGGATTTGTGTGTTTTGTTTTACGATAGAGTGATGGTCTCTTCCTTGATTCGTGTCCCGCCTGCACCAGTAGACGACCATTCTTGGCTCTTTTGACTTTCAACTTCTTCTCGCTCACGGGAAGTTGCCTTAGTAACCCATTCGCCTTTATCAAAGTCTCGATTCTGCCACACGTACAGAGTGTCTTCGAACTCGCCTTCATCTGGGATAGAGATGGCTTGTTCACGGATTGGGAACTGGTTTCCAGTATGGAGGTCTTCAACGATATAGTTCATCTCTCCGCCTTCTTCTCCATCTGGCTTGACAACCTCACATGCAATGTTAGGACCGCTAGTCGAAACACGGACTTTTTCACCGATAAGGTCTTCAGTTGAACTCATACATATCTTAGGAAGAGTGGGTATAACTTAAAACTATTGGTTTACTCGCTTCCAATTTCCAGTCCAGATTTCTCAGAGAAATATTGAATCTCTCTTTCAATCTGTGCTGCAAACTCATCAACACTCTCATCATCAAATGATGGTTTCTCATTTTCTTGAATAAACACTTCTCTTCCAGCTTCGAAATTAGTCAAATTAAACCCATGGGTTCGAGTATGGTGAGAACGCATAGAGCGATTTGATTCAAAACCATCACGGTTACAAGTTGGACATGTTACCATACAATTCTATAGAACATATAGAAACAAAAAACTATCGTATTTATTTTTAATACTTTGCCCCAATGTTTTGAATTCGTTCAAATGAATCAACTTCTCCTTGTGGTCGCCAATTTTCAAAGACGGGGAACCGAGGCTTTTTATCAATTCCTTCAAATGAGATTTCGGCAATCTCTCCAAGATATTCATCTTGGTTTTCCCAGATTTTATCTTGTTCTTCATCAGTCCATCCATTTCCAACCCACCCCATATCAACACCATCGCTTGTTTCTAACTTCATTCGACCTAATGTTCCTGCATCATCTCCCTTGCCAACTTCAAAATCAACAACTTTCAAATCGATTGTTTCACCTGTAAATTTCAGTTTCCGCCAATAGCTAGAACGCTTGTCAAATTTATATGGAGCAGAAAGGTCTTTGACAATAACACCTTCAAACCCATCTTCTTTTGCTTCATTTTTAGCTTCAGCAATATCAGACTTAATCTCTAAGATAGATGTATAATCATGGTCTGGGAATACATTTGTGAGTACTGAGAATCTTTCTTCAAAAGACTTAGTAGAAATGTCACCATTTGCATATAAACAATCAAATGCTTCAAAGTGAACTTTTGTTGTAAACATATCTATATTGTGTTTTCGCCCAATTCGTTCACTTGTTGCTCGATATCCTTGTGGTTCTCCATTTTCGTATGCAATTGCCTCACAATCAAACACGTATTCTCCATCAGGCCAGGAGATTTCAGTTAATTCTGGCAGACTATGTGTTTCATCTTCCATCTTGCGAGTATATGCTTCTGCAGAGTTGTCTTTGACATGAATTAAAAGTCGAAATCCATCAACTTTCATCTGAGCAACCCAATTCTCAATTTCTGTAGAATCAGGCATCTCTTTGTCTTTTGCTTTCATTGGAAGGAATGGTGTTCCAACAGTGAACTCAGGTGGGAAAGATGAGTCAGCATCAATATATGTATTAATATATTCAATAGAGTCGGGTTTTAATCCTCTTGCTCGCTCTATTTCAGAACGTGAATAATCATTTGCAATTCCACTTGCAATTGTCTTCGGAGTCACACCAATAGAATAGTCATTAGGAAGCACTCCAAAGCAGACTACCATTGGATGAGATGTTGCAAAGACATTTGCCAACCGAGAAATCTGTGCATCGCCTGACAATGCTGCAACTTCTTCTAAATTAGTAACTAATGTAGATAATTCTACTGTAAAATCATATGTTTCTTTTTCTGTCTCATTGACAATTTTTTCAATAGCCTTAGTTACTGTTCCTGTTTCAGTGTAATATGATTCAAGTGTCTCTTCATCACAATTTGTACCCTTGAGAAATGCTTTCTTTGCAGTTTTTGTTGCTACGCCATTGTTTTCAAAACGCTGTCCTGCTAATAGTAAGATAGCACTTTCCCAAGTCTGTTTTGGATTATTTTCAACTAACTCTCGAATTGTTTCTTTCTTCTTATTCCGAGATGACTCTTGTTTTAAATCATTAACAATAGTATAAAATTCACTAGCAAACATATAGTTATATACGATTTTTAGCGGCTTAAACCCTTCGAAAGTAAATACATAACAAACATATAGTAAATCAAAAGTGTTTTATATATTGAATCAAATCATAACATATGAATGGAAACCGACTTAATTCTCCGATGAATGAACAAGATGCAGTCATTCCTATTTCTGTTGACGAAGATAGTGACCGAACCCCAGAAGAAATGCAAGAACTTCTTGAAGAGTATATGCTCCCACCACGACAACCTGGTGTTGCTTCGTAAGAACATCAGAAGCCTTAAGTACCATTCTCTCTTAGCAAGAAACGCATACAACCATTGGCTTTTGGCTGGTATAGGGTAGTTCGGCCAATCCTGTCGGCCTTTCGAGCCGACGACCTGGGTTCAAATCCCAGTACCAGCGTACTACTTTCTAAAGTACTATCAACATACTATCCTATAATTCAACAATAACAATTGAACAAATCAGAATACTTTTAATACTATGATATTTTCATACAAGTATGGTTACAAAAGAATATGGGAAGCAGATTCGTTCAACTATAATGTACAGTGGAAATGGTAAAGGTGAAGTTCAAGTAATATATGAAGATAAATTTAATGTTCTTCATGATTTTATTATACCCTATGAATTTGAAACCAATTCAAGTGGGTCAAATATAGAGTTAAAATGGGATGAGTTTGAATATGAAAGCGATGAAAATCCCGATGAACTAAAAGAAATTCCAAATCAAATTAAAGAAGCAGTTAAAGAACTTCGAGAGACAATTCGAGAAAAAGTAAATTATTAAGTGTATCTTACTTATTTGATTTTCTTGGAACTGTTATTCTAAATGCTTCGATTGGATAATCCATCTCTCTGATTGGTTTTTCTTTAATATCATCACCTGCTCCACCTGAAAACCAACCATTTTTATTATTATTTGAATCTGTTGGAATAAAATCCCAAACTAGTTCAAAATCATGTGGGCATTCTTCTGTTAGTAATTGGTTTATAGAATCGACAATTGTAATCAATTCTTCTCTATTAGTAACATCAATATCAAATCGGAGCTTCCATGCGTTCAAATTGAGTTGAGACGTTTCTGCGTTAAACTCATCTTCGACATATTCTTTTAGACCATCAATAATTCTACTTCGACTTCGTGAAAGATTATGCTCTTCATCAACTGAATTGAAATATTCTGTCATATTATATTATACTTAAAAACAAATCTAAAGGTATTTCGAATTTTCACAGTATTTTATAGAAGAAGTAGTATCATTTTAACCATCATTCATAATTAGTTTAGGGTCAGGGTGTATTAAGTATAGTATGTCAGAGAGAAAATTTGATGACGAGACAAAGTTTAGCACACCAGATGGAACTGTAGAAATTGTTGGTGTTGCAAGAGACAATGAGCGAATTGTGTATAGTGTTAAATATCATGATGTTGCAGGAACACCAACTAGTACACTTGCACAGGAAGAATTAGAGAATAATTCTGATATTTCTCAGATTTAGAATATCACATTTTATTGTGAAAGTGAAAGCTCTTATTATCTAGAAGGTTACTATACGATAGTTTGGTAAAACTGCTATAAAGTATACTCTAAAGTGTAAAAACTCCATATTTCCTTTAAAGGAAAAGGTTAGATTTATATACCAGAGAAAATTATTTGTTAGTATGAAACGTCGAAACTTCCTCTCGATTGCACCGCTTGCGTTTGGACTACCAAAGTTTAGTCAGTTTACTACTAATAAGAAGGATAAAGACTCTTCTCCAATTGAAACTGGTGAGTTTTCTGATAATGTAAAGTGGGTAATTTCTTCAATTGATACAGAACAGAAAACTGTTGATAATATTCCAGAAACGAAAACTAAAGGTTCGAATCTAGATTCTGATGTATCAATTGTGTCTGTTGATACAATTAATAGTAGTCAATCTCCTTCGCATTTAAAGAATGGGTATGTCTTTGATTTTGCAATTTCTTTTGCAGTTCCAAGTACTATTGAATCTGCATCATTTACGTTTAATAAGATGCGTGGAGAGTCACAGAAACCATCTATTGTGTTTGATTATTCTACAAAAGAGCAGGTTACGAAAAGTGAGAAACGAAAGGTTAGAAAAGCAAAGTATACTGTACATACTGTTGTTATTTCAGTTGAAATGGAGAAGAAGTTTAAGGAATATCAAGTACTAATTTCTAATAAGACTGCTAGAAAGGCATCTGTTAATAACAAAGCAAACAAAAAGAAAAATGAAAAATCAGTAAAGAAGAAGCCAACGGTTTTTGAAACAAAGATTCAGAATAAAAACTAATATTTTGTTGTTTTGCCATTAAATCTGATAAGTTTTATTTGATTGGCGATTATATGTATCTATATGACTGATTCAGAACGAGAACGAATCCGAAAAGAAAAACTAGAAAAATTAAAACAAGAAGCAATGGCTGATGAAAAAGATACGGACTCATCTCAACAATCTAAGGAAGAAAAGATAGAAACACTGGTGGTTCAAGCTACAACTAGTGAAGCTCGAAAGCGATTGAATACTGTAGAAATGGCGAAACCAGAATTAGTAGAAGAAGTCAAACGCCAAATTGCACAAGTTCAGGCATCAGGTAATTTAGCACAAGAAATTACTGATGATAAAATGAAAGAACTGTTATCTGATGCACACGAACAGTCTAGTACTGATTTTGACATTAAACGACGGTAAAATATATGAAAAATATAAACATTTCAGCCGAACTAGTCTCAGTAAATTCACAAGAACGTTATGCTGAGTGGACGAAAGAAAAAATTGAAACTGTAGATGATAGGACAGAAATTTTTATTAGAGTAGATGGATATGAAGACTCAAAATATCTTGATATGACACCAATTTTTGATATTATTTCTTCATCAAAAGAAAGCGTTGGTGATATGTATTATCTTACATCTGTTCGATTCAATCCAAATCAAGTTGTTGGTGAATTAGTTCTTTCAAATGTTGACTTGGACAAGTCAGGTGAATTAGGTAGCAATTATGAAGAACTTTGTTCTCAGACAGGATGGACAGAACTATCAGAATCTGTTGTTCAAACAATTGAGTATACTAATCCCCCATTGATAGTTGGATATTGTGATGACTATATCTTAAGTGTTGAAAAACGATAGGTTTTTAGAGAGACAATCAATTTATCACTATCACTTTGAGGAGTAGACTTCGGTAATAGTCTAATTCTCCGAGCGCACTTCACTCTTTTAGTTCAATTTTGCCATCTTCGTACAGTTCTTCGATTGTATGTTCACTGACTTGAATTCCTTCTTGTGTTGTTTTATCTTTGGGTCGAACTTGAACAGATACAGAGCTGTTTGGGCCGTCTGTAATATACAGTCCGACTGCTGCAAAATCTAAACCGAGTTTGTCTTTAACAGTTTGTAAGTCGTTAACAACATATGATTTTCCTTTCTGCATAGTATACATTTGTGTGACTATCATTAAAAGACTATTGTTTTTTAATTAATTTATACGGGTTATAAAATAGAGTTAATTGTGTACTGTTTCACCGTAATTTACCTGAGTATGTATGAACTCCATTTTCAGCAAAGATGAAACCATCTGAGTTACAGCCTGTACAACTATAGAAATGTTTTACAACCTCAGAATGGTCTGGGTAACTTGTTGGTTCTCTTGAGAGATATTTATTCCATGAACGATTGCCACAGTTTGAACACGGTCTGTCGGGGTTATCTGGAACAGTTGACATATTGTATACTATATTGCTCTTAGTAAAATAGCTTGTGGTGATTTTGATGTTCTTTTATCACTGCCAGTTTATTTTGTTGTATTTTTGTGGCATATTCAATACAATTATTCCATCTTCATCAACACTAGTTGGTTGATATCCTGCATCTGTGATTTTGAATGAATTAATCAGAATTTTTTTGATTTTGTCATCTGCAATTCCAAGTTCTCTGTGTTTTTCAATCTCATTTTTTACATCAATTAGAAGTGGAGATTGTGACATTTCATCGATAATTTCTTTTGCAAATTTTTCTGCAGATAGATTTGAAGATTTTTCGGAAGTTGCCATTATGTTTCATATATGTATCTATATACAAAAAGATTTGGTGTGTTGTATAAATTTTAACAAATCTTAAAAAATTGAAAGATATTAGTTAAATTAGCTGATTTTGAGCATTTCACGGTGACAAGAGTGTGAATGACGTTGATTGTCCACGCTTGGCTAAGGCATCAGCAAGTTGATTTGATTCCCGATTAATATACGACACGCTTACTGTTCTAATTTCAGATGCTTCAAGTCCAATTTCCCATGGTTTCTGTGTGGCATCATTTGGGATGGCATCATTTTGACCAAGTGAATTTAATGCTCGGACAGCTTCCATACAATCAGTAAATATTGTAATGCTTTTTACATCATCTCGCTCTTTAGCTCGTTGGATTCCACACTTGATTGCTTCAAACTCTGCAATTAGTGGTCGTGTTTTTGTCTCATCAAGTGACTGTGAGCCAAATTCATAGATTTGGCCAGCCGTATCCGTGATAACATACCCAACAGCACTCTCACCATTATCAGGATAATAAGACCCATCTGTGTAGATATATGCATGGTTTTTGATTGGCTCTGAGAGATTTCCTTTATGTGACCATGGAGCATGTTTATTTGAAAAAGAAGCAAGTCCTTCTAAAATCTTTTTATAGAAAGAGTTGGATTCAATAAACGAAACATTCAGTTCACTAATCTTTGAACGATGGTCTGGGGGAAGACGACCAAGAGTAAGACCAGCTTCATCAAGTTGATGATTGTAAACTTCAAGCCCATCTGGTTCAATAACATCTAGTGTATGAGAGACACTTCGTTGAATTCCACGTTTCCGTGCATCTGTATCGCTCCAAGATGGAGGAATTGGTTCAACACCCGCAGTTACAACAATTGACTCATCAAAGACACTCATATATGTGATGTATTCATTCTGTCCATCAGTCCAGACAGAACTAAACACTTTGACAATCTCACATTGAGAGGTAGTTGATGTAGTATTGTCTTTCATCGATTCTTTTTGTACACTCATAGTGCATATTATATTACAACAATATAGTAATTAAACGCTTCGATTCGTACAGACAATAGTTTATAGATTAAAAGAATAAAGTACGGGCGTGGAGGGATTTGAACCCCCGCTCTGACGGTTAGAAGCCGTCCGCCTTAATCCAGACTAGGCCACACGCCCTCTGTATCAACACATAACAGTCAACGACACATAAACCTTTTGTTTCACTCTAATTCATCCTTTACAGCTGACAAACTTCGTCCAAACAAGAATCGTTCAACAAGCAGATAAACACCAAATCCAATACAAATGAAAACAAACAGATGCTTGATTGAATTTACACCAACACTCTGCTTAAGCGTGAATAATACTAAACACATAACTGCTCCTGAAAATACATTCTCAATTGGAACTTTAGATACAAACCACACACCTGTCTCAGACTTAATCATCATAAGATATCCAATGTAACGCACAATCTCTGCAAACAATAGAGAAGATGCAACAGAGATAATTGGGAGCGAACTTGCTATACCTGTTGCAAATTGAATGATAAGAGATACAAAGAATGAAACAATCACTAGAATATTCATTCGCATAGAAACTCGTGGTTTATCTTGAACATAATAGAACATTTCAAATCCAATTCTTTGGGTGAAAAATACCATAAATATTCCAAGGATAATTAATGAGAGACCCCCTTGTGAATATTCGGCTCCAAACACATAAAATAAGATTTCATTTCCGAATGCAATCACTCCAAACAAAGCTCCAATTGCAGCCCATGAAATATAGCCTGAAACAACGCTAGATGTTTTTGCAATATTTTTATTTTTACCATGTAAATTGCTTAATTTAACATATACTGGCTTTCGAATTCCATTTGAAAACATAACCGCACCCGTAACAACTGTATATAATATTTTAAATTGCCCAGATACAGCGGCTCCACCTAGCACAAAAACAACTACCGTATCAAACCATCTATATGATGTGCTTAACGACTGGTCAAGAATGCTCCATTTACTAAATGAAAGAACATTTTTGAGTGTTTCTTTTTTTGGGAGTGCGTTTGAAATAACTGATTTCTTAATGCCAAATCCAAATAGAAGCACTGTTCCAACTCCATATCCAACTCCACCGCCAATAAATAATCCAAATACACCATATTGAACAAGCGTGATTAATGCAATTTGTGAAACTAACATTATACTTGCACGGAATACTGCACTAATTTCAGCTTTCCCAGGATATCCAACACCTGAAATATATTCACGAACTAATGTAAATACACAGTGGCAGAAGACAAAAAATGCAAGTGCAGTGATTTGATTCGTTGTAAATTCTGTATATGTCTGTAAAATTGGTGTTGCAAGTAGTAATACTGAAATTGAAATAAATAACCAAGTGACAAGTAATATTAGTCCACTTGAAAGGTATGCCGTTTTATTATTATCGCCTTCACTAACTTTCTTTTTTACTGCTAATCCAATTCCAATCGCTAATGCATTAACAAGCATTACAATGGATAATCCAACAGAATATAATCCAACTTGTGCTTGTGATAATAATCGTGCAAATATAACAATACTAAGTAAGCCGCTTGCACCAACTAAGAATACACTTGGAACTGTTTGTAAAGCCTCCTTTATAACGTCAAGACGGTCCAAAACTGATTCATCTGACATTAGTAGATATAGACACTAATAGACAGACTGATATAAAAACTTCGATACTATTGGACGTATCTGTGTGATGAAGCGATTATTTAACCTGTTTCTTCATCAACAGTAGAATTTACTGAATCACTTTTTTCGTCATCAACTTCAGATTTTAGTGTTGATAGTTCATTTTCAACTTCTTGAGTTTGAGATAAGTTCTCAAGTTCTTCATCAACACTATCGCCTGTTGTTGACAACACGCCTTCTTCATCAAGTTCATTAAGAGCTTCAGCCCGAGCTTCCTTTTCTTGAATATCATTTTCAACATCATCTACTGTTTGTCCAACAGAAAACTCACCAACATCCGACATAATTTCCTGTGCAGACGCCTGCGCTTCTGCTGCACTATGTCTTGCTTTCATTGTCTCTTTCTTCGTTCGGAACGACTCAACTTCTGATTGAAGTTCCTCTTTCTTTTCGATGATTTTTTCTTCCTGTTGCTCTAGTTCAGCAATCGTATTCTGAACAGTTTCAAGTTGAGTCATCTTTTCATTTTTCTTTTCTAGTGCTTGTCGAGCTAAATCATCCCGCCCCTGTTTTACGGCTTGCCTTGCCTGCTGATTATGCTTTTCAATTTCATCTTCAAGATTATTAGCTCTAATCTCTTGTCGCTTTTTCTGTTCAGTTACAGTAGTAAGCGCAGATTTGATATTATCAAGTTCGTCTCTCATCTGTTCATATGAATAATCTAGTTGTTCCTGTGGGTCTTCCATTGAAGAAACCACACGGCTAAGTTTACTACGAACAACGAACGAGAATCGTGAAAGCAGTCCCATATCTAAACACAAAGGCAACAAGAATAATAAAACTTTATGATTCAGAATCTGTTTCATCCTCATTTTTCCGCTCTCGATATGACTGCAATCCTTTGAAAGCAGCTGCTGACAACCCAACACCAACTAAGGCTAACCCTTGACGTAAATATGAGTCCGAATCTGTAAACTCAGAATGAGACAAGTAATATTCATACATTTGATGACCTAATTCTCCAAATGTAACATTATCTGGGACTTCTGTTTTCCACCGTAGCCGAACTGTTTCATCATCTGGTGATTCTATTTGTTCTCCTGCAACTGCTCGGAATACCACTTGTAATCGAACAGTATCTTCAAACGGCCAGATGATAACAAAGAGTGCTTCAATATCTGTAAGTAAATATCCTGTTTCTTCTCTAACTTCTCTTCGACCTGCATTCTCTGGATTTTCACCTTCTTTAATATGTCCACTTGGCAACTCCCAAAATCGGTCAGATTCACTATGTTCAATAAAAAGAATTTCACCATTTTCATTAGAGACGATAACAGTTGCAATTCCAACTTCAGGGTCAAGCCCCTCAAACGCATCGCTAATTGGCGACGAGTAAATATGTAATGGAACATCATTCTCATACATATAAGACTGAATATCCTCTGGTAACTTCCATAACTCGTCCATGTATTTACATACAAAACCAAAGGATTTAACTTTTGGGTTATCCTATTCAGATAACATGAATTCAATCTCAATCCCACCTGCACTTTCTAATTATTCTCTTAAACAAACCCTAACTAGTGGACAAACATTCCGATGGCTAACTAAACCCACAGAAGACAAAACAAAGAAACCATTATCAAACCCAAACACAGATACATTTTATTTACCAGTACATACAACCAAACCTATTGTTTATAAAGTAACACAATCAGGCAACGAAATAAAATGGGAAAATATTAGCAACACTTCAATTTCAAAAACAAAATTGCAAAACCATTTGAAAAAACGACTTGGTTTTTCATACCCATACAAAGAAGCACTATCAACATTACAAACAAACGACCCAGAATTATATGCCAATACAGAAGCTTCCTTATCTATCATTCAAGACTATCCATTTGAAACAACAATCTCATTTATCTGTTCTCCACAAGCAACAATTGACAGGATATATCAAATGCAAAGAAATATCGAATCAAAATACGGAACACAAATAGAAACCACAGATGGAATGTTTTATACATTCCCAACAATACGCTCACTTGCTGATGCAACAGAAACAGAGCTAAAAAACTGCAATCTTGGATATCGTGCTTCATATGTTAACAAAACTAGCAATCAATTGAAAGATGACAACCCCGCTCTCCCAAAACAACAAACAAATATACAAACAAAAACACTTAGCTCAGAATTGCAGAATTTTACAGGAGTTGGACCTAAAGTCGCAGATTGTATCTTACTATACTCATACAACAGGACTGATGTGATTCCAATAGATACTCGAATACAGCAAATGGTTACAGAAAGATATGACAAAACAGCTACAACGACAGAAAAAGCCAAACAGACGCTTGAATCAGTTTGGGGCGAAGAGTTTGGAGGATATTATCAGTTATTATTATATGATTTTGCAGCAGAAAATATGTGACAATAGTTTAAACACTCATCTCTCGTAATATCAAAGCTTGTTGCCCATTGTCACTTACAATAAGCACTTCTTTTGATTTATTTTCTGTCTTTTTAACTCTGACAGATTCTGAAACACTTCGTATTTTTCCATACACAGACCCATTTGTAAGAACTGTAACTCTATCTGATTGTCCCATTGTCGTAACAGATATTTTAACATATTCCCCATCATCTTTCACATCTAATCCTGCATGTGGTGGTGTTGCATCCGCCCAGAAGAAAGCAGATATAGAAAGCATAACTGTTACAGCTAGAACAATCCCAATAAATATAAACAATTCAATTAACGAATCTCTATAAATTGGGTCATCCATTATATACATCACAATTTTCCTCCTAAATAAACATATTCCTATATGAAAAACAAACAAATCACACAGATATGATTTATACAAAATCTAATCCAACAAACTCATATCGTATTTTTCTTCTAACTGTGTAACTCTATTTGCAACAACTGTTTTATCATATGCAACAGTCTTTTCTACAACAGACAAAGATTCTGTATCAATGATTGAAAACTCTGCTTTATCTTGATAAAAACCACCAACGCTCCCAGGATTAACAACCAATACATTATGACCATATGTATTTAAATTAACACTATGTTGTTCATGCGTATGACCAAGACACACTATCTTGTCAGAAAACTGCGACCCCACTTCGATATAATCTCGTGGATAAACACCAGCATTTCCATCTTCATACCCAGACGACTTTCCCTCAAACGGATAGCTGTGAGCTAACAGAAGATTTGTCTCAGAAACATCAATCATAGTTGGTAACTTATACAACCAAGATTGTTCTTCATCAGTAGACTCATCAAAGAATAATTGCTGTTCGACTTCAATCACATCGCTATCCAAATCCCCTTCAAACATTGCTACATCATGGTTTCCTTTAATCACATACTTGCAATTATCTTGAACTAGAGACATACACTCTGATGGAAATCCACAAATCCCAACAATATCTCCAACACAAACAATATAATCAACATTACTAGTCTGTAATTCCTCTAAAACGGCTTCAAATGCAGGTTTATTCGCATGAATATCACTTACAACTCCAATTTTACTCATTATAAAACACAATGAGCTTAGTATACTAAATAATTGTGATTTACTCTTCCGACAGTTCTTCAGCTAATTCTTCAAGATGGTCAAAAAACTCTTGTTGGCGTTCAGCCTCTTCTTTAAACATCTCAGCAACTTCTCGCTGGAACGATTTTTCCAACAATTCACCATATCCTGGCACATCATTCTGAATATTCTCATCTTCTCGAATGAACTCATCAGTGAGATTTTCAATAACAAAATCCAAATGCTCGGGTGGCTCTAACTTATCAATATGCTCTGAATAATCATACGGATTCGGACCACCATTCATACCCAAATCAAAAAGTTGTTCAAAACGTTCTTCACACTCATCACTATGCGCTATCTCCTCAGCAAACTCTTGCGTATCATCAGCAAGGTCAGACATACAAAACAATACAAAACACACAGTTATAAATCTGTCTAATCTAAACCAAAACAACGCTTTTATATTCTGTAAAGTAAAAAACCCATATGTATGGAAGACCACCATAATGGAGTCAATTCAACCGAAGAACTTGAAACGCTATTAAGTGATTATGGCGTTCTTTTTAGAGAATATAGAGGTGACGGATTTATGGTTGTTGGAGAAGAGAATATTTTCATTGTGAAAGACCATGAAACAGAAAACAAAGATGACGGAGTTGAATTTTCTGAAGTTCAAACAGACCATATTAACGAACTCCATGCTGAAAAAAGTCTTCCAAATTGCAGATTTTCAAACAAAGACAACGCAGAAAAAATTGATAATGGAAATCAAAAACCAGCAACTGAAATCTCATTATATATTTCCAACCACACAATCCTATTTTACACAAATGCACCAATACATAAAGTATCAGCTGCATTTGTTAATTTCAGAACAGATGACTAAAACCCCAAACCGCACATAAAACAACAGTATTATATCTATCGAACACATATTAACAGTTATGTCTGAACTTGGAGACTCAATTCACAAACTCCACCTAACAAATGAGGGCGTTACAATAACAGGAACAATAACTCAGATAACAGCAATTTCAACATTCAATACGGGATGGATTGGGCAACCATTCTTATACGAAAGTCCTGAACTGTATGTTAATTGTGATACTGAATTCGGAACAATTCAGTTGGAAATTGAACTCCCATCTCTCAATAAGAGTGGGATAAAATCACTCCTTGAAAACGCTCCAATGCTTGAATTTTCGACTAATACATTAATAGATATAAATAAGTTAATTGGTGAGAAAATATATATTGCCCCCGATGAAGATAAAAAGCATGCAACTATTAGTTGGGATAAAGATATTCAATACAATGACACAACAAATATTTCCTTCCGAAGTGATGAAGGAATTCGAGATGTTCAAAATATCATTGTTGAAGATAGAACAGAAACTGGGAGTGAACCACGTTCGATTGAGTGGATGAACCACCTGCTTACAGTTGAATATATTCGGTCTTCAACTGGAGAAAATGGATGGATAGAAGTTCCATTTGACTATATTGGAGAAGAAAAGAATAAACATTTCTTCAGAGGTATTCTCCCGACAGGAAAATCCATTTATTGGACATTTGAATCTCATTTCAGTGGGATTGAAAATGTAGATGATTTCCTCTCAGAGTTAGATATACAGTATACACCAAATGAATTCGAAAACGAAACAATATGGGTAAAGCCAATTCGAGACCTTGAACCACATAATAAACCAGAAGAACTGCTACAGATAGATACGAACGAGTTTTGGATGGCATCTAGTAAACCGCTTCCACAAAAGAAGCGACAATCAATCTTCAACAAACTAAAGAATATAGTTAAAATAACAAATCACAATGTTACTGGGTCTTCATCGATGAGCCGACCACGGCGAGCAAAATCTTCACATACTTGTGACACACCAACTCCATCTAAAACCGATTCAAAAATAATTGCTAATAACAACGCTCTCACCGAACAGTTGTAACACGCTCTCCACCACTTCCTTTATTTTCATTTACAACAGTAACCAATTCTTCATCTTGAGACAAAACACACTCAATGAAATCTTCTAAGTCTTCATCACAATAATCCTTAAATCCAATCCAAATTCGTGGACCATACATATTCATTTTACTCAAATCTTCAAATACCATCGCAGCTTTTGCTTTATCGTTCTTAACAATTCTGGTCAACACTTTTGCAGCACCAGGATTTCCTTGAGCAAGAGAAATTATATTATCTTCAAATGTTGCTTCTGGGTCAAATAAATTGTTTTCTGCCATATTTAATTACAAAAACATCTAAACCCAAAAAAGTATCTATGATATGTGGCTAAAAAGTTATATTTAGTGTTACTGAAAAATCACAAACGGACTTTATGTTGTTTTATAAAATCCACTAAATACTTGTTTAGCACTTTCAATCGAATCAACAAAATCAATAACATCTTCAAGTGATGTATCTTTTGATGACTCTGTGATGATGAATCGAAGAAAAATACCGCTTTCATTTTCAATGAGTTTTTCAACAATTTCCCGTTCTGTCATTTCAACATCTACACTTGCTGTTGCTCTTTGAATTTCACCGTTACTACTAGATGATTGAACCCAGACTAATTCGTAGTCATCTGCAACATCAAATGCACTATCATACTCAGAAATATCTTCAATAACAAATGAATCAGTCTCAACAATAATATTATTCATATCAACAGAAGCAGTTGGTTCGTCAATAGAAATTCGAGTGTCTTCTTCTGTTCTAGCGGTCACAGACCATGTTGCAACATCATCTGATTCAAATGTATCTGTTATATTCCATCCTTGTTCTTCAAAAAACTCTTGTACACCATCAAAATTGAAATCTGAGTTACTCATATGTAAACTTTGAATATCTAACATAATAAGTTCTTTGAATTAACTAAGAGAAAAAACTTTACAGATTGATTTGCTTGCAGTATATATGACAGATACATTCAGTGCATACCATCACCAAGATGGTGAATGGGACTGCTCAATGTCTAATATTAGTGGCAACGAAGATATTGACTGGAAAGATTCGGTTACAATTGAAACAACAGATGGAACAAAAATTAAATTATCTAGAAGTGGGAGAGTGAAAATTGAAGGAGAGAAACTGACAGTTAAAGATTGATTTTGAAAATTCTCGGGATAAGAATCCCCGAGTTGAAATCGACCTTGGCTTAACTCCCCTGCAATCCCATCAAACATCATCTGGGTTGACAGTGGCCGTTGCAGGACGACCGACGCCGAGGAGAGGATTTGAACCCCTGAGTCCCGAAGGACAACGGTCCTCAAAACCGTCGCATTAGGCCAGACTTTGCTACCTCGGCATACCGTCCAACGCATTCAATAGTTATAGTGTGATATACTTAAATCTGTCGTTATATTCCCGTTATTTCACTAGTGATTTTCTTCTCAAAGGTCATCAGGTGTTATTGGGTCAGGCTGATTGTCTGAACGAGCATGTAACAGTTGTGTTAGTGTTACTGAATCGTCTGATTCTCCATCCTCTTCTCCAAGATACGTTTCATCAAGAATCATATTATCTTCAGAATTACGGAGACACTTTGCACATGAAGCACACCGAATTTCATGACATTTCTTTTGTAATGAACTTTCATATGTAACTGAAACCACTCCCGTATTCTTACAGATATAGCATTTCATACTACGACAATCTTTCTTCAAACTATATATTTTCTATGGTATTTTCGATTAATGTTTGTTTCTGTTCGTTAGCAAATGGGGTGGTTGTGGGCTTTTATTCGGTCGCTTTGGAGGTGAATTAGATGAGCCTGTCTTTCCATCTAATCGAGTCTCAGTATGGATTGTATTATCTGACTCACGTAGTGCTTTAGCACACGCTTTACATCGTGCTTCTCTACACTTTTTGCTCAGAGAGCTTGTATATTCAAATAATACAACTGCTTTACGACTGCAAATGTAACATTTCATATCTCAATAGACAATTATATATCATACAATATTATTCTTTCGGAACTAAATTATTATAGTACTAGTATACTTATATTTTAATTAAAAATAGCAACTCTCCTATTCAAAAATTCTTTAGTTCTAAGGTTTTATAAATATACTATGGTTAGCGATATTGTTATAGCTGCATATGTTGCAAAGAAAATCTTGCCAAACTTAGAATGTGATAACTGTGGTGCTGAACTAGTTGAAGATGATGACACAATTGAATGGACTGGTGATGGAATCAAGAAATTATATGCTGAAAATGGCATTAGTGGTGTATTTGCTAGACAACCAGAAATGTCCCACGAAAATCGTATTGAGTTAATGGCAAAAAATGGAAATGTAACTGTGGACGGCGATAAAATCAAATGTGAAGTCTGTGGGAGTGTTGAAATGGAACCATCAGATTATGAATGAAGACTGATTTTCTTTTCATACAATAATATTGTTGTTTGCTCTCCTTCAGAATATAACCCACCACCAGTATCATATGTTCCTGTAATAGTTATTACCGATGTGTCTGAAATACCATCAATCTCTAAATCTCGTGTAGTGGTTATTTGATGTGTTTCAGTGGGACCATGGACTGAAATATACTCATAATCATCTGGAAATGAAAGAACTTTTACAACTACCGTCTTATTCTGTGTTGGTTCACTTACAACAACTTGGGGTTTTTCTGGGTTTTCTTCAATACCTGAAGCTAAATTCAAAGTGAAACTTCCAACAATGGAAGTGACAATTATAGTAATTGTGACCATTAATATCACACCAATAACTGGACTTACTCCACCTGAATCATCTTGTTCTGTAGAAGATTCATCAGATTTTTTATTCCAATGATTCCCATCAATATCAGACATAGTGATGCATTCAAAAGATATATACTTGAAATTTTTGGTATTTTACACAAAATCAATTAAAAAGTATATTTGTACTTGTTAGACATTGAATCATCTGTTTTATCAAACCCTATATCTTCTAATATCTCTTGAAAAATAGGATTTACAATAGTATTCGTTTTGAGACAGTCATATCCATCTGATTCTTTTAATTTCAGCAGTTGTTTGATAGCTTCAGTCCCATACCCATTATTTCGTTCTTTTCTTTTTTCATCATCAAAAATTTCAATTTGCGTTAGATAATTCTCAGATATTTTGATATATCCAACTTCACGGTCATTAACAAGAATGCTATATGAATTTGAGTCCGTCTGTTGTAGCTCTACCATATTTACAAAATACATCTGTGTGGTTAATGAATTTTTGAATAATTAAATTAGTGATAATTCACCTTGTGAAATATATAACCTACAGAAGATTTAACACACATTTGTAACAGTTAAAATATATAATGAGAGTCTTTGCTATTACATCTACAGGAAGATATGTGGATTATATTACTGGTTTCTGGAAAAATGTATATTTTATTGGGTTACTTTTACAAATACCTATAATTGGATTTTTATTACACTATATCCATAGTCATGTCATTTCCATTTCAACCTTCCATACTTCGATAATTTCGGGTGCATCGATACTCTTGGCTTTTATCCTTTCAGTAACCATCTCTTCAATCCTTCTTTTTGTAAAAGACTATCTAAGCATAGAAAATAATACAATACATAATATTATAGAGCAAGACCTACCAATTCTTTTAATACTTCTTATTTTAGCTATTCAGTTGCCGATTGTAACATCTATATTTAGTATAGATAGAAATAATTTTATATTTAGTATCTTTTTTGTTGGAATCCTTTCATTTATATGGCTAAGTATTTTCTCATATACACTATTCTACTTACTTCATAAATTTCATTCTGAAATCTTAAACAACACAATTTATGAAATTTCAAAACAACAACTACAGCAAATTAACAACACATTACAAAATGAAAATACGATTGATTTTCAATTCTGTGAACATGATAAAAATTCAGTTTGTATCGATTTGACAAAATCTTCAGTTACACAAAAAATAGATATTCCTCAAAAAGAGTATATAGTACAAACCATTGCAGAGAAAGTCCAGGAGCATAAGTATATTACATTCCATACTAATGGAGATAAATTATATATTGTCAAAGACTTATCTTAACAGACAATGTTTGAAGAAGTAGGCTAATCACTTTTTGATTTATGAAAGAGAGTGAAAGAGGAGGGGAATTAAGCGGGAAAGCGGGAAAGCGGAAAGGGAGGGAGGGGGTTTCATTCTCATTTCAACGAAACTGTTGAAATAAGCTCAAGGCCGAGTTTTCCATCTCGGCTCAACAATATATTATTGAGATTGTTACTTAAATCTTATGCTTTTTCTTTGGTCTTAATCAACTCTTTTGCTTCTTCTTTTGTTAGTATATTTCTCTGTGTTGAATATAAATGATTTAAATCTTTTATATTATTCACTCTAAATGAAGTGCCACGATTTCGAAGTGACCCATCTTTTTTGATATACATTCTAGTGTCAATATTAATCGTCCCATTTTGAATATTCTTAATGAAACTACCACTACTAATTTCACCTAAATATTTCGCTGTATTATACCAGAATTCTTGAACATCATCTGTTTTCTTCTTCTCAGCTTTTACAATAACAAGTCCATTTAATTTGGATTCAAATACTCGTTCTAAATAAGAAAACGGCCACCCAAAACAAAATCCCAAATCGGTATGATGTACTTCTAATCGTTCTTCCATCTGGTTATATTCTAAGAATAAACCTTGCGAATTTGGGTCACTTCCAGAGATTGTTGTCCGTAATGCTTTTCGACCTTTCTCATCTTCATAGCCAATAGTACGAATTAACTCAGCACCCCAAACAGTTCTATGTTTCTTAGGTGGTGCTTTTGAAAACAGCGTCTGTCTTGCTGTCGAACCATGATGTTGTGTTTTCAACTCTGCAAATTCTAAATCACTTTCTTGAATATTATTTTCATCTATATCCAATAGTTTTTCAAAAGTTGTCCCAATATCTCCACTGCTGTTTGGGTAATTGCCTTCTATATAATGTTTTGATGCGATTGAATAGATAGCATCACACAGGTCTGCATAGGATTCAATACTCTCTGATGCACATGCTGGTTTTTGGTCACTTATACTTGTTAAAGTAGGTGTTAATGCATAACAAAACTCATCAAACTCTGTTGATGAAATTAGTCGAAGTAAATATTTCTCTCGATAAATCATTTGTTCCCAAAATGATATTTCACTAACAGAGTTTGTTCCTCTTGCAACTGACAGTATCTCTGTAATACCAGCAGTACCTGCATATGCATTCCCCACCCGTATTGCATCAATAAAATCAATTCCTTTATCATCCATATTAAACTGAATCTCCACAGTACAAGCTGAACCTTCTGGACCAATATACAAATTAGTATCATTTGGACGGATAATATGTATTTCTTCACCATCTTCTTCAAGAAGATACGAATTATCTGATGAACGAATCCAATCTCGAACAGATTGTTTTACAACACGCTTTGCAAATGGATACACATCAGGTAATGTTTGAATACCAGTTGCAGTTGGGGCATACAATTCATCTTTCACTATCGAAGATAATGAATTTGAAATTTCCTCCCAATCGCCCCGATTCATATCTCACAATTGTTCACTTGCACATTTAAATATTTTGGTAAAATTAGAAGAATTAAGAGGTGAAAGGCAGATTTTTATGAATTTTGATTTCGATGCCCGTAATTTTCTAAAATAGATTCATATAATTCTAATTCTGTAACTTTACCAGACTCTTCATCATATGTTGCTTCACCAATTCGTACATGAGATGGTATCATTCCAACATCAACTTGAACCCAATCAGGATGATGCCAAGCTGAGACAACTGCATCAGTCAATGCCATATATGCACCCTGTGGAGTATCATTATGTTCAAACAATACTGTTTCGCTTTCTACATCTGGAGCGGTGATAATTTTTCCAGTAACCATACTACAATGTACTAATACAATGGTTAAATACTTTCTGAAATCCAACAAGCTTTTGTGTTTTTAGTATACTATATAAAGTATGAGTTATTCTGTAAGATTCGTCATTAACGGCAGAAAAGCTGAATTAGATGAAAATTTCTCTGCAAAACGAGATGCTCAAGAAGCAGCGGCTGGAATTGAACAAGAAGGATACAATACAGAAATTATTCAAACGTGACGTTCGCTTAGAAAAGTTTCCAATTAAATAAGATAGTATTTCATATATCAATTTGGATAACTCCTTTTGATAAGTTTGAGACAGCTTCTCTAAAAAACTCCATATACTGTTGGACTTCATTAACATATAGTCCATTTGGGGAAGTGTATACGCCACTAATTTCAGCTCTTATTTTACCAGACTCAACTCTTGTCCAGATGACAGTAAATTCAATTTCTTCATTATCAATCAATAATTTAAAAATACTTGTAGATTGAGACTCTGTTTCAGAAAACTCTTGTGTAAAGTTTACGAAATTTTCTGAATCCAACAAACCACATAATTCAGCATGTAATTCTTCGAAAGAACCTTTCCATTTCAGATTCATATCATATGGTCTCATAACAAGTCTGTTTGTCTCCATATGTAGACACTTGAGTAATTAAATATAAATTTTCTCCAACACTGTTATTTATATCCCGAGTGTTCTTTAATTTCTCTGCCACAGTCTGGGCAAACGTCTGTACGATTATATTTTGATTTAACTGCATTTGATTTCCAAAACCGATTCCATATTGAGACAGGTGGTATATGACACCGATTTGTTCTATTCAATCGCATATTTTAGATTTTATTAAATCTACAAGTGAATTACTCAGACTGTTTGAATATTCGTTATCAATACCTAACAATCGTTCTTTTAAACTATACTCAAACTTTTTTCGTGGGCCTTTTGTAACATGTTGCCCCTCAAATCCACTTTTATCTTTACTCATTGTTTCTAATATCTTGTATAATTCGTTTAACTGCATTTATTCCTGAATAGCCTCTTGAGGGTTTTTCAAAGGTCTGTATAGTAAATATTTGAACAAACCATTTTGGAGCTTTATATCCTCGGATACTTAATTGAGAGTTTTTTGTTCGTCGTTCTTTCATTATATAAACATTCGTCTGCTAGAATAAAATAGTTTTGGACGCCGTGGGAGGAATTCGAATCCTCATCCCTTTTTACGGGGACTCCCTCTCCAGGGGAGCGAGCTACCAGATTGCTCAACCACGGCAAGTAGTTGTTTTAGAATACCAGCGGAGGAATTCGAATCCTCAAAGACCACACAACCTGTATTGTGTAGCCTACCGTAGCAGGCGGGAAAGGCTCACCAGCCATCAGCCTGTTACCAGGCATCACTTGACCTTATCATACCGTTTGCGCTGGTTCGATAGTGATTCCGTGGTTTGGGAATCTCCCTGTGATTCCTATTCCCACAAGCAATGAAGCATGGTCAAATAGGCTCGACCCCGCACAGGTAACGGTTCATTTGAGTGTAGTAGCGGATACTACTTCAAACTGTTGATTTTCTCTTGGCTTGCATAGTTAAGCGCCCCTAGGAAGGGCTACACCGAATTGTTCTAGTCACCATTTCATTCCTATCTCAACTGTCCTGTGTTCAATAACAGTTCGTTGTTATAGTTACTCTGACCTGCAGAGCGAAATGAATTCTAGCATTTCACTGTTTAGTGTACACCATTACGGTGTTGAATGGTGTGTATGTAACTTATTGCTTTTCGTATTTCAAACTGTTGATTCTAGCACCCACGCCCGTTAGTCTTTGGAAGGCGCAGCTTCCTATGACCCTTTCAGTGAGGCTCTATACCGTGTTTCACCACGATACCCGAGACACCCACGAGAGCCATAGTTCTGCCCTTCATTCGGTCGTGAACCACTACTCCCCGACCTGTTTAATCAGGCATGGTCTTGCTAGCTCCAAACCGTCACAGCTGGAACGGCTCACTCATACTAACATTACTGTTAGTACTTCAACCAATTGAGTTATGATTTTTTCAATTGGTTTTGAGCGGTGGGGACGGGATTTGAACCCGCAATCCCAAAAAGGGAACTTGGATAGCAACCAAGCGCCTTACCAGATTCGGCCACCCCACCAAGAGTGGTGAAACGCCGTGTGTCGGAATTGAACCGACAGCCCCCGTGAAGGGGCACAGCGTAGCAGGCTGTTGAGTTCACCAGTACTCAGACACGGCTAGAGTGTATTAGAGTCAATTCATCCAAGCCACAAGAAATAGGTTATTTCCTGCAACAAAGATGGAATTTAGATTCGACTACGAGAACTAGAATGAGAATGTAAACTGAGTGCGAATTCTCGTAGTCGCATTATAGTCATTACTTACACGCTTATGTATATAAAACTTTTGCTTCAATTATTGATTTTCTTCAACAAACTCTACATCATACCCATCCTTTTCAAGCACCTCTTCATCTAAACCACCATCTAGCAAGAACTCTCCATAATAGTGTCTTGTTGTCACTCCGTTAACATGCTGGTCAATACACTTATAATAAGACTCATCGTCTTCTTCAGCTTGAAAACTGACGATATAAATTGCTTCAGGAATTGCATTTTGACCCCACGAATCATAGTGAACACCTGGGTCAAATGCAGTATCATTTATAAATTGTTCAAAAGCATCTCGGTCAGAGATAGCGAGCTTGAGTCCTTGTGCAAACTTTGTCATATTTAGTGTATGAAACCCCTATCTTAAACAGTTTACGAAACCACTGCTCTGTTAATCGTTCTGAGTATAATCTTTTTCATACTCTGTTTCCCACTTTTCAGCATTTTGTGCTGCAGGTTCAATATAATCAACCCATGCGTCAGCCCCATGAACCAAGTCTTGCAAACAGGAGATTGTTACTTCAATTCGGCAAATTCCAAAGCCTGGTTGTTTAAGTATAGTTCCATCATCGCCACAGTAAGTCTCGATTTTTGAAGTATAAGACTCATCTTTAAGCCCAATTAATACTTCAACAGTGTCTGCTTCAACAGTGTCTGCTTCAGCATGTTCTTCAAAGAGTGTTTCAAGTCCAATTGTTTCCATATAAAACAATAATTTTGAAACATATATTAAAGTTTCTAAGGATAGTCAATCGCAACTATTAACATATAACCCGTGTAATTGTGTGTATGGAGACACAGAAACAGCAAGTCTCTAACCAAGAGCGTTCTTCCGATGAGACAGATTTAGCAAGAATTTCAGCCGAGTATGACCGCTCTCAGATTGAGACAGAGTATCCAATTCCAGATTGGGATGACATTCCTGTAAATAAGACGGTTGATGAATCTGTTAGCAGTATTTTTCTTTCTAATCTTAAGTCTGATATTTCTAAGTTGGTTGGTTTGAGTAAGGCTAAACTAAACAAAGTATTAAATCATAGTGAAACTCTTTCTTCAAATGAAGTTGTTGATGAGATTATTGGTATTGATATAGTTGGTGATGTTGAGAACCCTCATCATCTAAAACTAACATTGGATAATGGACAAGTAGTTAAGTATCGGTGGGCGTTTGACAAAGAGCATTCGACACAACTGCAGCAACTAGTTGATTATTATGCAGATGGTGATATTTCAAGTTTAAAAAATACAACTGTTTTTGTAGATGAAGATGGATATCCTATTGTTCCTAATGGTTCCAATTTCTGGTTTAAAATGACAAACAATCTCCGACCATATGGTTTTACTCATATGGTGACAAATGATTCAAAGGCTAAACTCTCAACAATATCCAAACGGCAACGAAAACATCATGTGCCACAGTATGATTTTAGTCATAGAACATATCTTAATGTTTGTGCATTGCTTGCTCCAACATCTGTGATTCTACCAATTCAAATATATTCTATTTCAAGTTCAGTACTGCTTTCATTTCTCTCATATACAATGCTTCATTTAGTTGCAGTTCCAATCTCTATGCGCTCTTCTAATGATGAGAATGGAGCTATTAATTATTTATTCCCGTGGATTATGTCTATTATTGGATTTATCTTTTTATGTTTGTTAGGTGCAGTTTCAGCGATTAGAGTTAGTAGTTATATCTCAACATTATTTCAGCAGAGATAACAGTACAAAAGAATGTGAATGATTTTTTAATGTAAAGATAGAGGTTTCATATTTCAACTGATTCCATATTTTAGACTGTATAGAAGTAGTTAAAAGAAGTAGTTAAAAGAACGAGGAGAAATTACATCAGTTCTGTTCAAGCGAGTGTTCTGACACAGGGCTAAGGTCAGAAATGGAGAGGATTCCATCGCTTGTGCTGTTCTTCATTTCTTCTGCGAACTTTGCTAGGTCTTGCC
>Ga0102942_1000004_pt1 | contig 96444 bp, 122 predicted proteins | sample SalPon2_C_H2O_MG_FD_78171 | JGI IMG/M metagenome (GOLD analysis project Ga0102942, IMG submission 78171) | Salt pond water microbial communities from South San Francisco under conditions of wetland restoration - Salt Pond MetaG R2_C_H2O_MG | ecosystem: Environmental > Aquatic > Non-marine... | reverse complement strand
TGACCTATGTCTCGCTGGCGGCACGCTACTCATGTCATTGTAGAACAGTGTAGCAACGTGGTATTGCAGAAGCTCCCAGAGATCATCAATAATGAAATCCGGGGCCTCAATCTCGATATTGTTCTGCAGACGCTTGTTGATCCTGATAACATCCACAAGTTTATGCGTGATATCATCCTCACTTCTCTCTCCCGTCTCCAGTGTGATCGAAGGCCTGATCGTCACCGGCGGAACCGGAATCTTCGTAAGTATAAGGTCTTCAGGCCTTCCTCCAGCAATATCAATTTTCTCCGCTACTTCATCAGGTATCTCCTTGAATCTTTCTCTGATCTCTGAAGGAGTTAGTTTCTCCCCTTCCTCGTAGAATGTGTAAGGCTTATCCAGTTTCACATCTTCGATTTCGTGCCCGCATTCCGGGCATTCGTTCATCATATTTGATTTCCTGAAAGGCTTGTCCTCATCTTTGATTGCAAGGCTGTGACATTCCTTGCATGCGAACCTGAGAAGATCTCTAACCTTTTTAGCGTACAAAACATGCACAACAGGCCTTGAAAGAGTGATTTCTCCGAAGTGGCCGTTGCATTCTCTGATCCTGCCCCCACATGTCTGGCAGGTCATCCCTGGATCTATAACTCCCAGTGCAGGATCCATTACTCCATCCTCTACCGGGTACCCGTCTGCGTCGTAGACTTCTGCCTTATCAATTTCTTTTACGGCCATTTTGTCGAGTTTTTCTGCGCTTACAACTCCGAATTCAAGTTTGTCAATGTTTTTTGTATCGCTCATTTTAATCCTCCTCCAGTTCAAGCTCTGTATCCATCATCATGGATTTTAACTCGTTGATCAGCAACAGGAAGGCATGAGGTATCTCGGATTTTTCCAACTCTCCAGAGCCGCATGCAGGACAGTAATGCTTGTTCTCCTCGCGGTCATGGACTCCAATCTCTCCACAGTGCTCACAGACCTCGATCTCGGTAGAGTCAGCCCCAAATCTTTCCTTCAATAATAGTGAGGCTCCATGGCCTACGAAGACATCTTTTTCCATCTCTCCAAGCCTTAGGCCTCCTTCCTGGCTGCGACCTTCTGTTGGCTGTTTTGTAAGAAGTGTTACTGGTCCTCGTGCTCTTGCGTGGACCTTATCACCTACCATGTGGCTCAGCTTCAGGTAGTATCCTGGGCCTATCATTATCTCTGCTTCCATCTCCTCTCCTGTTACGCCGTTGTACATTGTCTCTTTCCCTGAGCTTTCGAAGCCGAGTTCTTCGAGCTGTTCCTTGAGTTTTTCTTTATCCTCGTTTTCGTAGGCGGAACCATCAACTGGTTCTCCTCTAAGCGCTCCTACTTTTCCACCCATTATTTCAATTATCTGTGAAACTGTCATACGGCTTGGAATAGCGTGTGTCGAAAGTATGATATCCGGTGTAATTCCCTGGTTTGTGAAAGGCATATTCTCCTCCGGTACAAGCATTCCAACTGTTCCTTTCTGCCCGTGGCGTGTAGCAAACTTGTCACCAAGCTCTGGAACTCTGTATTCCCTCATCTTTACTTTGAGGAGTTTATCCCCATCGCCGGTTTCTGAAATCATAACTTTGTCAATCTTGCCCTGCTCTCCATGCCTTACAGTAAGAGAAGTCTCTCTTCTATCTGCTAGACCCATCTGAATCTCTTCTCCTTCACTTCCAAGGAACTTAGGAGGAGAAGTCTTTCCAATAATTACATCATCAGAGTTCACTTCTGTCTCAGGATTGATTATACCATCTTCATCCAGATGATTATAGGCCTCTTCCCTCCTGTAACCTCTTACGTCTTTGTCAGGGATCCCGATCCTGTCCTGCTGGCCTCCCCAGAAACGCTGGGCCTCTGTCTGGTAAGTCCTCATATAAGTCGTCCTAGCCAGACCTCTGTCCGTCGAGGCCTTGTTCATGATTACTGCGTCCTCGATGTTGTATCCATCGAAAGATGCCAAAGCTACAATCATATTCTGCCCGATTGGATGGTCTCCCAGCAATGTATCGTAAGTATTGGTGCCGACTATCGGCTGCTGAGGATAACTCATTATGTTTCCCCGCGTCGGGAACTTTTGATGGAAATCCCGTGTCGGAAGCCCTAGGCCCTGTCCGGACATCTTTGCTCCGAAGTTGACACGGTCTCCACGATTGTGCTCTGGATAGACAACCAGAGATGCAGATAAACCATTGATGATCTGTGGATCAATTTCCAGATGAGTATGATCTTCGGTGATGTCATCTCTATCCATAGCTACATACGCATTTTCTTCCTCCTCTGCGTCCATGAACTCTATCTTTCCTTCCTCTTCCAAATCCTGAAGATTAAGGTCTCCTTCCTCGAGCATGTCCATATCCTCTTCAGAAACCTGAGGCGTTTCATCTTCAACTACAATTACAGGCCTGAGAACTCTTCCCGAGTCACTGTTCACTCTCAGCTCATCCTTGTCCTCGCTGTAATGAATGCTGACTTCCTTATCAATCAGGCCTTCTCTTCGCTTTTCAATAAGATTTTCTTTGATTTCTTCTGGCGAGTCAATATCACCGAGAATCTCTCCGTCTAGGAATACATCAGTCATTTTTATTCTACCTCAATTCCTTCCTGTTCAAGCGTGGTTTTCAGTCCGTTCTTCTCCATTTCGTTCATTCCTGTGGATACATCTGCACACATAGCCAGATGAGTCCTCAAACCTATGTTCATACCTTCAGGCGTCTTAATTGGGCATATGCGACCCCAATGCGTAGGATGAAGATCTCTTGCCTCGAAGTGCTGTCTGTCGCTGCTCAATGGAGATACAATGTTTCTCAGATGCGATAGTGTTTTGATTCTGTTATTTCTTTCCAGACTCTGGCAGACTCCTGTACGGCCTCCTACCCAGTTACCTGTAGCCATCGCACCCATAATCTGTTTACTTAATGTATCAGAAACTACTGTTGACTGCAGAGACGGTAAACGGCCTCTCTTCGCTGACTTCTGGAAATTGTACTTCATTCTTGCAACCAACCCCCATTTGCCAAGAAATACTGATCTAAACTGCATCTCCAGTAACTCTCCAGCTAAATTTAGTCTCTTGTTAGCGTAGTGATCGATGTCATCAGGAGTAATATCGCCTTTTCCAAGTGCAATAGTATTTCTTATCATGTTAGCAAGGAAATCTGCCTTGGCCTCTCTGGCATCTTCCTCCTGTCCCAGATGTGGAAGAAGGTAATCATTCAGAATACTTGAAACCCGTTCCTCTACATCATTAGTTACTCCTGCCCTGTTTGCTATGTATTCGAAGGCCTCTTCCTGGTTAGATGCGTCTACCTCGTAAAGGTTAAGGTAGATATCAGAGGCGTATTCTTCTCCGATTGCCTCAATAATTTTCTTGTCAGTCTCGTATCCCAACGCTCTGATAAGGGCTACTGCAGGAGTATTCTTCACGTTAGCGAATGATAATTCTATAATATCTTTTTCTCTCTCCAGTACATGTCTCTGTACGTATCCGGAGTTCTCAGAGTTGACTCTGCACTTTTGTTCTTCTCCATCTTGAAGAAATACAGGCTTGTTGTTCGCCAGTTCCTCCATTGCGATGATGGTTTTTTCCGAGCCGTTGATTATGAAATAACCTCCAGAATCTTTAGGGTCCAATCCGTTTTCCCTCATCTCTTCGTCATCCCAGTCAGAACTCCAGCAAAGATCTGATCCTACCATTACAGGAATCTCTCCAATGGTGACTTCTTCGACTTCCTGCTTTACTCCCTCGAAGATCGGAGCCATCTCCACTCTGATTTCACTAGAGTAAGTCAGATCTCTCATTCTGGCCTCCCTAGGTGTGATCTCTCTCACAGAACCGTCAGCCTCATTGATCTTAGGCCTCTTGATATCGACATCAACAATCTTGATAACCAGTTCCTCTCCATCAGGTAGCTCAGGCTCGATGCTTCCCACATCATTAAGAATCGCCTGTATACGGTCTTCAACAAATCTATTGTATGACTCTATCTGGTGTTTTACGACATTCCTATCGATCAACTGGCTTAAAAACTCTTCATTCATTATTCAATTACCTGTCAACTACAGTTCTGTAATAAGTGGTTTTTCCCGCAGTAGGGCTTTCACGTTCAATACGGATCACATCACCTTCTTCTACATCCATCTGCTTCAACGCAGCATCAGTCCTCTCAATCCTCGGTAACTTGTCTTTCTCGGTATCAAATTTTTCAAGAACCTCATCAATTTGATCCTCATCAATTTTTTCATGTGTCGGAACAGCCTCGTGATCACGTACATCAATTGCCATTGTTTTTTGCCCTCGGAGAAAGTTACAGATACAGATACCCCTGTAAACTTTAAATAGGTGGTGAGAATCAGCGAAAAGTATTTAAACAGGCCTACCAAATCCCGGAGGAATCTCTCATACTTTCAACCGACTTTCCAACCACGACATGATCCAAGACCTCGAGGCCTAGACTTTCTCCCAACTCGATAATTTCACGCGTGAAATCAAGATCTTCCTGGGTAAAACTTGATTTACCGGAAGGATGATTATGAGACAGTATAAGCGCTGAAGCATCGCTTTTCAGGCCTTCACGAAAAATCTTTTTTGGCTCAATTTTAACATTTGAGACCGCGCCTTCAAACTCTTTCTCATTGATTAATTCATTACCGGAGTTAAGGTAAAATACCCTCAAGACTTCGGAAGATTTGAACTTCAAGTCCTCAACCCGGGCCTCAACATCGGAAAGATTCTCAATTTTCTCTCTGTCCTCTCGTTGCATCCTCAGGCCTAACTCTCCTATTGCTTTCAATTGGCCGGCTTTGACTCGGGAAATACCTTCTAACTCCTTGAATTCATCGAGGCCTGCTGACGGAATATCCTGAAGTCCGTATTCTTCAAGAATCTCGAAGCTCAACTCCTTAACGTTTTTACCTTTAATCCCGGTCCTTAACAAAATAGCTAGAAGCTCTGCATCGCTTAAGGCCTTAACACCGTTTTCCTCCAGCTTTTCTCGAGGCCTTTCATCTTCAGGCAGGTCATGGATCGTATAATCCATAACTTTATTTTTTACAGGCCTGTAAAAATAGTTTTTTGAGATTTGTTGTTGTTACAGATATTATGAGTTCTCGATCGAAGATGAGTAAGCAGGATTTCATTCAGTTACATGGTTTGTTTGGTGAGATAGCTGATGACTATGAATCAAGAGGAGGAAGAAACCCCAGAGGTAGTGAGTACCTTGAGCGAGGTATAGGCCCTGCATCGATTCACCGGTCCAAAAGCAGTCACAAGAGAGCGGTATTCGATCTGCTTGAAGGTATTACCAGCGAGATAGAGGAGCCAGGCTCGGTCGATCATGGCTACGACGATATGTTTAGAGAAGTCGTCTACGATGCGCTTGGAGAAGGAAAAATGGATGCTTCTATCTCCCTTGATTCCACAGATTTAAACCACCTCCAGGTAAAGTACCTGGATAAGTCAGACATGCCCCTAGAGTACCGTCCAGGAATAGAAAAGAATGAACTGGTGATTACAGATGAAAGAATAAGAAAATGGGCTAAGACCGTCACAAACCAACTGGAACAGTAAAGAATAACTAAAAGATTAACCAGTTCAATCCCTCCTATGGAAGAAATCATAGAAAACCCTGATTTTGAAGAGGCCTCTGAAATTCTGAGAGAATATCTCTCTCGTGAGTATACTGTCCAATTAAATGGGCTCTGCACTGTTGATTATACCGGTAGAGCGGCCTCAAAACTTGATAGAGGCGAGCGACTGCTCATAAAAAAACAGGATTCTGCGTTACTGGTACATGGGCCTGAAAATTATCAGCCGAAAAACTGGCAGCCAGAAGTCGATTCCTATAATGTAGAAGTAACCGATGAAAACCTGATTTTGAAGGCCTTGAGAAGAAATCCTGATGAACAAGTGAGTATCTACTTTGACGAAATCTCGCTAATTACCGTCGATCAACTTATCGATAAGTCCGAATTGAAAATTGCGGGCCATGAAGTCGATATCCATGAATCAATCGAGGAAGAACCTGAACTTGTAGAGGAAGGCCTGAAAATTGTTGAACGAGAAAAAGAGACTCCAGCAGGATTTATAGATGTTTTCGCCAGGGATGGCGAAGATAATTATGTTGTAATCGAAGTCAAGAGGAATCCAGACTACAACACAGTGCTTCAGTTACAGCGTTACGTTGAAGAGGTAGAAGAGGAGTTTAACGGCGATATAAGAGGTATATTGGTGGCGCCAAAGATGACAGATAAAGTCCTTGACTACCTGGAAGAAAGAGGCCTGAAATTCATAGAGATCGATATGGAGGATGTAATCCCAAGCTATGAATCAGTTGATAACTCGCAGAAAGGCCTGTCTGATTTTGATGCAGATTACTCAACGAAGTGAATCGTAAATTTGTTGCTGGTCTTCAAGGCTATAGAGAATTTTCACTTTGTTCCTGTAAGGGGAATTGACTTCTGTAATTTCAACTTCCAGGCCTGAAAGATCTTTCTCCAGTCTTGAGATTTCTCCATCAAATGTGGCTTCAAGGCCTCTATCATAGCCGTCCAATTCTCCCCGAAGTACTGTCTCGCTCCAAGTATTTGGTAGTTCCCGATTATTAGTATCAGATCTGTAAGCCATTAAAAGAAAAATACGGAGATAAATTTAGAAGTCTTTCTGAAACAAATCCCTCGACTTTCTCCGGCTCGAAACAAAAAACATATTTTTCACATCTGGCTGGACAATCGATTCTAAAACCGTTTCTCGGGTATTCTAATCACATCTGAATATATCTATAAATTCTCAGAGGCCTAACCGATAAAACCTAGATCCCAGATACAAAATAATTCTTGCCTACAATGTAAGTATGTGCAGTATTCACGGCAGCAAAAACCCTGAACTAACTGAGAAACTGGGAGACCAAATGAGCCATAGAGGGCAGAGTTGCAGCCAGAAAGATATCAAAAACTTTTCTCTAGGACATACACTGCATTCTGTTATAGGTGATCTCGAACAGCCGATCAGAGATGAAGGCCTTCTCAGCACTAACTGTGAAATATACAACTGGAAAGAATTGAATGAAGAATACGGCTGGGAAACGGAAAACGACGCAGAAACTCTGCTGAAATTACTTGATAAGAGAGGAGTTGAAGGCCTAGAAGAGCTAGACGGGATCTATGCTTTTGCATATATCCAAGATAATCAAATTATAATTGCTAGAGATCTCTTAGGTGTAAATCCTGTATGGGTTAGCGAGAAAGGAGAGGAATTCTCCTTCGCATCCGAAAAACAGGCCTTGGAAGAAGAAGGCCTTAAATGCCGGGAGCTGCATCCGAGACAAATATTAAAGTATGATTTAGAAACAGCTGAAAGAAGTTTCGAGCAGAGAGATTTCTTCGAAATAGATGACCCGAAGAACTCAAGGAGTTCTTCTGAAAACCAGAAAACTCAGAAAGAGTTTTCGGAAAATGAAGAGCTGGAGATTGAAGAAGCTGCTGAGGAAATCAAGGAAAAATTCCTAGACGCAGTAGAGAAAAGAATTCCTGAAGGAGACTTAGGCCTTTTATTTTCAGGAGGGGTTGACTCAACTTTGATCGCTGCAACTTTGCAAGAACTGGATAAAGATTTCACAGCCTATACAGCAGGAATACAATACGGCAATGTAAATGCTCCAAGAGATATGGACTGGGCTCAGGAGATCGCTGAAGAGATGGATATAGAACTCGAGGCCTACGAAGCAGAGCTTGAAGAAGTTGAGAATACTTTGCCTGAAATAGTTGACTGGATATCTTCTACCAGCGTGGTGAAAAACGGGGTAGCATTACCTTTCCACTTTTCATTACAGGAAAACCAGGAGAAGGAGCAGGTCATAATGTCAGGCCTTGGCTCTGAACAGCTTTACGCAGGATATCACCGCCAGCAAGGATATCTCAATAAGGAATGCCTGTCGGGTCTTCGAGGCCTTTTTGAAAGGGATCTGTACCGTGATAATGTCATCAGTTTTAGAAACGAAAGAGAGATCAGATTACCGTTCCTGGATCACGAGCTGGTTGAACATGCTTTGACTATACCGGAAGAGTACAAGGTGAAAGATGAGTACAGGAAATATGTGCTGAGGAAGGCAGCTGAAAAACTTGGAGTGCCGGAGAAAGTCGCGTGGAGGCCTAAAACCGCGGCCCAGTACGGGTCTAATTTTGATAAGGCGATTGACAAGCTTTCACGCAAAAAGGGATTTGATCATAAACAGGAATATCTCAACTCGCTGAGAGGCTCTCCTAATAACAGAATTGTGGCTCTAACTTCCGGAGGTAAAGATTCAAACGCCGCACTTTACAGGGTTCAGAGAAGGAATAATAAGATTTCCTGTCTACTAACACTGAGATCAGAAAACAAGGATAGCTATATGTTTGACTCAAAGAAGGCTGAAGATCACCTAAAAGAACAGGCCTCGAAACTTGATATTCCGTTAATCGTTCAGGAAACAGAAGGAGAGAAAGAAAAAGAGTTGAAAGATCTGAAAACAGGCCTGCAAAAGGCTAAAGAAAAATATAATGTAGAAGGTGTTGTTGCGGGGGCGCTGGCCTCAACTTATCAGAGAGACAGAGTTGAGAAAGTGGCTGAAGAGTTAGGGCTAAAGGTTTTCGCTCCGCTCTGGCAGGAAGATCAATCAAATTATATGAGATGGCTCGTGCGTGAGGGATTTGAGGTTGAGATTACAAGTATTGCGGCTAGAGGCCTCACAGATGAATGGGTTGGGAAAGTCTTAGATGAAGAATCTGTTGAGGAATTAATTGATTTATCGGAAGAATATGGTTTTCATGCAGCGGGTGAAGGAGGGGAGTACGAGACTAAAGTAGCAGGTTTTCCCGGTTCTCTGGTTAATTGAGTGTTCTAAACAGGGGTACACAAATTTTTTCTTCTTTATCATATAACTACAGAAATGAGAAAGATCAGAAGCATCAGGAATGTCAGGCCTGCTTTAGCGAATACCGATGCTAGCATCGCAATAGTTGAGTACAGAGCCGACCTTAAGGCCTCATCAAATTCCTTTCCAAGCATCATTTCCCGGGCTAGAATAACTCCTCCAGTCCCTATTATTACGCCTAGAGGCCCTGCGACAAAGAAAAGCAGGAATGATGCAATTGCTGCCATGTAAGCTGTCTTTTTTGAGGCCTCTGCCTTTTCAGCCCCAAGATACCCTGCGACTGAATCAAGGAATAAAGCAAATAATCCTGTCAAGACTATGATGGCCAAAGCTATATTACCTGGAGAGCTATAACCTGTACTCCACCAATAAATTAATGCCCCGGCCAGAGAAAGTAAAGGCCCTGGAATTGCAGGATGAAAACTTCCGGCAATCCCTGCCGCCATCAATACAAGAGCCAGAGCAAGAAACAAATCGATCATAGGCCTAGATAACCTTCCAGAGGCTCCATCTCATCTACGGACTTCCTGAAGGCCTCCACATCGTTTTCCTCTGTAATATTGTCTTTTTTCAGCGAACGGTACTGATCTCTGCCAAACTTCAGGCCTAACTCTTCGCTCAGAGTCATCGCAATCCTTACAAACGGCATAGGCACAGGTAAAACCTTCAGTACCCGGCCTTTAGATTTCTCGATTAACTTTGCGATATCCTTCATCGAATAAATGTCAGGGCCGCCCAGATCATAGGCCTCACCGATGTGATGATCGTCTTCTATAGTTTCAACGAATAAATCCCCTATATCCTCAACGTAAATTGGCTGGAACTTGTTTTTTCCGCCTCCCGGCAACGCTGTTACAAAAGGAGTCAGTAAACTTTCTGTAAAGTTTAGGAACTGGCCGCCTTCTCCAAATATGACTGAAGGCCTGAAAACAGTCCAGTCAAGACCTGAGTTTTCAACTAAAGTCTGTGCCTCGCCTTTTGTCCTCAAGTACTCTGTATCAGCTTCAGGATCTGCACCCAACGCACTCATATGAACATACCTATCGATACCTGCCTCTTGACAGGCCTCGATCACGTTCTCAGTTCCCTCAACATGGATTTTATGGTAAGGAACTTTTGGCTCAAAAAGCGGCGATAACCCGACAAGATGAATGACTACATCGTGACCGGAGAAATCCAGTGTTTCAGGGTCAGTAACGTCAATCTGTTCAACTTCAGCATGATCGGGAAGCTCAATTACTCCTTCAGTAGAAAGGCCTCCAAGAGTAACCTCATGTCCGGCCCACGCTAGCTTGTGTGCCAAATGGCTTCCGACAAAACCTGTGCCTCCGGTCACGTAAATCTTCATGAACTAAACTTGTGGAGGCCTGTATTTGATTGCTTGGGTCAGATTTGCTCGGCTGCTTCAGTTGCTATTGCTTCCTCTACAGAATCTCTGAAGCTGTTTCTTCCAGTCATTTTTTCTACAGCCTCATTTTCAAAGGCTTGATTTTGAGCAGTGTTTACCATTGCAGCCAAGGCATAATCTGTATAGTATGAGAGCAGGGTCGATTTATCCACATCTTGTATCTCGCTAGTTGGAGGATCAGTATAAAACACTGTCGGCAGACCATCAATTTCAGAGATATTGAATGAATCTAATCCTGCTGGAATTTCATTTTCTGTCATTCTAGCGATATCAGCAGCCAGAGGTTCCAAAATCTTAAGCAGCTCGTTCCTATTGTTTACTTCATTTAAGAAGTCGTGTTTCTGCACGTTGTTTTTAGATTCATACACAGGATTTTCCTGATCCTGATCTCTCGTCATTAGAAATGCAGGATGAGAAATCCCTTCTACATCCAGATTAACTCTTTGATAAATTTCATAGGTCGGGATATCCGAGTCTCTTGCTTCATCTACAAATTCTGGTTCACTTGGGGCTTGCCAGTAGTCAGATTCAAAACCTCCTTCAGGATCAGAAAACTTGAGTATTCCCAAAGCATATCTATCTCCGTCTATATCAACATCATAAACCTCTTTACTACCTCCTCCGCCTAGGTATAGTCTGAGCTCAGTCTCTTTTCCCTCAACAAAAATATCTGGCTCTTTTGCATCAGCGGAAAGAATATTATCAAAGACTTGCCAGACCGGAGAATTCATAATCACAAGCTAGTCTACCAAAATTAAATATCTTTTGTTACTTTGAGGTAAACAATGGGTCCGACGGGATTTGAACCCGCGACTACCAGGTATCTCTATTTTTCAGAGAGTCGCTTCCGCAAGGAACGCGGCAACCATGATTAAACTCTGCTGAGTTTAAGAGCCTGGTGCTCTGCCAGACTGAGCTACGGACCCCTGTAAAGCCTCTAATGGAGTTTTCTCTGAATAAGCTTATAATAGATAGATGTGAAAGAAAAGAGATTTAGAGATATTTAATGGAGCTCTGTCTTCCTGATCTCAAGTTCTCTGAATGGGTAGACTTTTTCTGCCCGCTCTCTGAACTCTTGCTGGACTTTGTCGGTGAAGACGTTTTCCATGAACTCCTCATATGTCTGGTTGGAGGCGTTTTCTTCAATTACGTCCTTTATTTCTCTTCTAGCTGCTTTGTGCTGTTTGCCTGAGGCCTTTCTAAGTGTTCCTCCGACAACTTTTACTCTGACAGTTTCTCCATCAGAAGTCTCAAAGTCTTCAACCAGGTCAAATCTGTCGGTGTCTGTCCTGATCATTCTGGATACGAATTCTGAGGAAACGCTCATTTCCTGAATCCTTGTGAAGGCCTTATTTCCTTCAACTTCTGTAACTTTCAGGGTTACGTCTGCGTAGTATTTATCGCTGGATTCCATCAAATCGTTAAGGCCTTCTTTAACTGTTCTACCAACTACCTGTGACTCCTTTTCAGCAGGAGTCTCTGTAATCGCATCTTCGTCAAATATTTCAGGTGCCTGTACTTCGTACCAGTTTTTCTGCAATACTGCCTTAGCCATAATGATACTTATACCTTAAATCTTTATAAAGTGCTTTACAGAGGTACGTTCTGTTGACGAAGCAAGCCTATTATTAAAATACTTACAAAACATATAAAAATGTTGTTACCTATAGGTGAATTTATGCAGAGAAAAAATCAAATGGCGGAAGAAGAATTTGAAATTCTTGAGGATGAAAAAGTGGCTGTCACCAAAGACACATTCAACAGTTCAGTGGAAGTACCAAAGAACCATATTTCGTTATTGTCGGACATTGATGTGAACGCTGTTGAATACGAGCCCTCGATAACCGAGTCTCTAGCAACTGAATCAGGGCCTTTAGGCCCACCGTTATTCATAGCCTCCACTGGAGGCCCTACATTGATAGCGGATTTGGCAACCCAAGGAACCAACCCAGAATTGTTATTCGGAAGCTTAGCCTTAGGTATTGGTGCATGGACAGGATCAGCTGCTAAAAGACAGTATAATGAGGCCAAGAAAAATTCAGCGCAAGATACAATCGAAGATATCTATCTTATTGGAGATGAAGATGTAGAAGGATTTCTCGAGAATCAGGACAGGGTTTTGGTTGATACCGAAGCTTCTAAAGACGTTTGGGCAGGAAGAGACGCGGCAGATCTATACTCCAGAATAAGTGAGTTATCACTCGTCACATTTGAAGATTATAATGAAGCAGAGAATATAGGATATCAGATAGATCTCTTCCCAACCAAAACAACTTTCTACGGAATAGATGAAGATGCATCTCAGTACTTTGAGGACGCCGATCCATTATATGACAGTATAAACCAAATAAAAGAGGATATAATCTAAATAATAACTAAACCTTCAGGCCTCTTGACTAATCTTTTCTTCTAACATGTCAATGAATTTGTCTTTGTTTTCCCGAGGAATCTTGGCGCCTGCTGCTACGTTGTGGCCTCCTCCTTCTCCATCAAGTTCCTCGCAGATCTCACCGATTATTTCTCCAAGGTTCAGGCCTTTCTCTACAAGATCTTTTGTAGCTCGGGAAGATACCTTGGATTTCCCTTTTTCTGCATGAGCTACTCCCATGACAACAGGGGAATCGAAGAATCCGTTCGACATTGAGATAGTGGTGACAGTTCCGATGAAATCATCTTGTATATTGTCTTCTGCATCGATCACTCCAATTCTATCCTCATAGATATAATCTTCATTTCCTCTATTATTCTCAACGAACCTCAAGGATTCGCTGATTTTTCTACCATAAGCTCGAGAAACGGTATCTGCGAGGCCTAGATCTTGTTCAGCTAGAATTTTGACGCCATCTTTGGCTCTACCCAGTCTTCCACATGCATTGATGACGGTCGAGAACTCTCCGATTTCGTAACCGTTATCCAGAGTGTAGATATTGTTCAGTAGCGGCTGAACAGGCCTACCGGTCTTTATCAGCCCATTGATTAACTTTTTTTCTTCTTCAGGCGTTAAATCGCTTAAAGTCCTGAAGTCTCCGTTCTCTCTGATATCTACTCCCTGATTCTTGACGAACTGGACTGCACCCATCTCATCATTGGAAATCCCGGGCAGATGAGGATCTGTAGTATACTTCAGAGAATCCTTCAGAGGCTTGGTGCTTCTACCGTAGAGATCTAGGCCTCTCCGTTTCTCTATAATATCGTTTTCTAAAGCCAGTTCTTCAAGCTCGGAGTTCAGGCCCATGAACTGGCCTTCCTGTTTCTGCATATCTCCTGTCGCGCCGATTAAGGCCCACTCAACTAAGTCAATGTTATCTTCATCAAATTCATGAGATAGAATAAAGGTCATGCCTGCAGCGGAAATTGCTTCTCCACCATCAATCCCTGAGAAATGTGGGTTCATGTGCATAAATGAGCCTTCCTCGCTAGGCTCGTGGTGATCTGATACAACTACTTCTTTCTCACTGGCTAGGACTTCCTCGATCTTTGAGGCTTTTCCTGAACCGATGTCGACAAAGAGAATCAGGCCTTCGTCTTTTTCCTTTAATCTCTCGACGTCTTCGTCGTATAGCTGTTTCAGAATTTCGTACTCGAATTCTTTACCTGCTCGAGTCAGCATTTCGTAAGCTATTGCTGTAGCGGATATTCCGTCTGCGTCGTATTGTCCGACTAAACGTATTTTACCGTCAAATTCTCGGATTTTTTCGGCTGCTTCACTGGCTGAATTTCGTAATTCTTCAAGGCCTGTCATTGGTTATCACTGATTTAATGTGTTGTTTATTTTTTCTTCAAGGTTTTGTCCTTCGCCTCTATCCCAGTAGTTTTGAAGAAAATGATAAGGATGGCTTGGATCTATTTGATCTGTATCTCTGACATCATGGAATCTTATTTTGTGGCCTAAAGTCCCCACACGACTACTCGTAAAATCACGATCAGATTCAAGCATGCTTCTTATTTCAGAGGCGCCTTCTTCCGACATGATGATTTCAATATCTCCGTTATCATTCTTTCTCCAGCCGTATTCATGAGAGCTTTCAGGATTATCGAAAGAGAACTCTCCGTTTACCTGGTCCGCACCATTACGGTAGTCTAAATTAATTAAAGCAAGTTCTCTATCAAAGAAAGCATCGGAATCCAGGTAGACATCAACCTCTTCAATACCTGAAGGACTGTAAAAGAGGCCTAAGATAGGGCTATCCATCTTTCATCAGTATTTCCAGTCTTCTTCAATGTTTCCGTTATCTCTGTGGTAGGAAGCAATTCTTCTGATCTTTGCCTTTGTAAGCTCAAGTCTTCTCTCTGCCTGAGCATCTTCAGGATTGTCTTCGATATGTTCTTCAATTGCTTCAGCTTTATCAAGTAAGTTCTGAAGGTCTTCTGGGAGCTCTAGACTTGCGTCGTTATCCGCTAGGATCTCAGTTACAGACTTATCTGTGATCTGCTCCACGCTTGGAATACCGTACTGATCTCTCAGCCTTAAACCGATCTGAGCGGGTTGTATGCCTTCATCCATGAGCTTAAGGACTAACTCGGTGACCTCTTCTTCGTCGTAGTCAACCCAGTCAGGCTTAGATTCATCTAAAGGTTTTTTGCTTCCAGAGCTTCCTCTTCCATCAGAATGCATTTTTGACATTCAAAAATCGCCTCCGCGATTTTCTACAAGACCAGAAATGCTTTGAATTTCGTTCATAATTATCGTTTCTCCGATACGGCTCAGCTTATCTACTTCACCGCTCTAAACTTTAATCGACAGTGAAATTTTATAAGCCCTAACAACTCCAGAGGCCTCTATCATTTTTCCTCGCAGTATACTGCCAGAAATAAAATTCGCTCCAGCGGGAGAAACTGGATGGATAAACCCTAGCAAGGCCTTTCACCAGGAGCTTTCGGTTAATATCATTAGAACTTCTGATGTAGGCGAGCTTTCTATCGTACTGTCCCCGTTCATCGCTTCTCCTGTCATAGACTAGAGTAATATTTTCCGCAGTCTTATTCTCAACAAAATTTGAAGCCTTTACTCCGTAACGGTCTAGGCATTCAACTGTCTCAGAACTGTTTTCCAGGCCGTAATCAGAGGGATTGTTCTCAGAGATTGAACTTGTTTCAGGCGTATCAACTCCGAGAAACCGGATAGTATCGTTATCAGTATTTATCGTATCTCCGTCCACCACATCGGTTATAGAGGCCTCTTCACTCACACCGGTGAACTGGCCCAGGCCTAAAATCATCAAAGTTAAAGCGATAGGTAGGAGGTGTTTCATAATTTACTTATAACGGCCTCGATTCTCCACTTCTTCCAGTCTCTCCAGAACTTTTTTGCGAAATTCAGGCCTGTAATTTTCCAGAAAACGTTCCCAGGCATCTTCAAAGTATTCTGGGTGGGAGCTTTCCAGCATCTGCTTTAACAAATGTAGGTCAATGGCTCTGTCTTCTGTGCTTGGAGAGTCCGCTGAAAGCCCGAAGTCAATCAGGAAAACCTTTTCATCTGCGATAATATTTTTGGTCGTCAGATCTCCGTGAACTAGGCCTGATTCATGCAGTTTCTGGACGTTGTTCCCCACTGAAATCATTTTTTCAGGCCTGAAATCTTCTTCTAGAGTCTTTCCATCTATCTTTTCAAGTTCAAGGATGTAATCCGAGCTTTGCTCTACTTTCGGGACGTTTACCCCGTTTCTACGGGCTTTTTTGAGCGAAGAAAGCTCCTGCTGGGTCCGCTGTTTTCTGATCCTGTTATCAAGTTCCTGATGGCGATACTTTTTCTCAGGCCTTTCTTTGATTACTGAGTTTTTTTTTATTTCGACTTCTGCTTCGGCTCCCTGTATCATCTTGATTCAAGGTACTCTCTTACTTCTAAAAGGCTTTTCCTTCTGAGCTTTTCACGGTAGTTTTCGTTGTGTACCAGGCCTTCGAGGTGATCGATCAAAAGCTCTGAGGAAGCGATATCAGGTACTATTACATGCATTGCTCCTCTATCAAGTAAAATTGAGGCCTCGTCTGCTTCTTCTGCTCTGACAATTTTATCTTCTGGATATCCAAGTTCGAGTATCTTTTTCGAAACTTTCATTGATGGGACTGTCGAGATTATCAGCTCTGCTTCTGTGTAGTTGGCTTCCTGCCAGGTCTCTATATCCATGATGTCGCCGTAGACTCCTTCAAGGCCTCGCTCTTTCACGGCTGAGATTTTCTCTGGATCGTTCTCTATCACTGCTATCCGTGCATCCTCTTTTATTAGAGAGTCGATGATTCTGATCCCCTGTACATCGTAACCTACTACAATTATATGGTCTTTCAGGCTGATCCGTTCCTCTACCTCTTTTTCAGGCCTCAATTTCTGGTATATCCGTTCTTCATGTCTTTTCGTGTAGGATGATAGAAGCATTGAGAAAGTCCCGGCAATTATCACTGACTGGAAAAGCAAGTCTGAAATTATATTGGCTAGGAAGGCCTGAATCACGATGATTAAAGCAATTTCGCTGACCTGGTCAAGGCTTAAGGCTGATAGCATCGATGTTCGGGGATCAAGGCCTTGGAACCTAAGCGTTCTGTAAGTTATAACCGGTTTAATGATAGAAGTCAAAACTAGGAGGATTGAAGCTGCTAAAAGAACTTCGAGGGTTGGAACTGAAATTAATGCGCCAAGCGCTACGAAAAATATAGCTGAGAAAAAGTCTTTCAGCGATCCCAGAGTGTCAAGTAACTCCATGTTGTGAGGGAACTTTGCAGCTGTCAGGCCTGCGGCAAAAGAGCCTATAACCATCGGCAGTTCCAAGTAAGTTGTCAGCCCTATCATTCCAATCAATGAAGTCAGGCCTGCGAGCATCATTAACTCGGTGCTGAAATCTGCCTCTCTAGCTACGAAATCAAAGCCGTATTCTCTGAGCAATAAGGCCAGAATCATGACTAAGGTTCCAGCCCCCAGAGAGTAGAATGCGTTTGAGGCGCTGGTGGCAAAAAGCACAGTTATCAGTGTAAGGCCTATCAGATCCTGAATAAGGTGGATTGATTCGGATATCCTGCCGTGAAGCAATTCATTTTGGATTTCCCTGTCCGCTAATTGTAGGCCTACCAGTGAGCTGCTTAGGGCGGTTGCTGTGCTGAAAACTGCGCTTTCAATACTTGTGAATCCCAGAGTTGTTCCTGCGAAGTAGGCCAGTACACCGACAATAAAGACTTGAACTGTTGTAGTATCGAGGCTTGTCGAGGCCTCCTGTTTCAGTCTCTTCGGGTCGAATTTCAGGCCGAACGTGAATACAAGGAATGCGATTCCCAGCTGAGCGAGGCTCAGTAACTGTTCCTCCGCTAAGGTTATCTCGGAAATACCGCCGTTCAGTAGTTCCTGAGTTATGAATGGTTCTAGGCCTGTAATTCCTCCTACTATGACTCCTGCGATAATATAGGCAGGCATTGCCGGGTGATCGTATCTGTGGAAAAGTAAAAGTACTGCTGAAGCAGTCAAGAATATCATTGTAAGTGTTGAGATTATTTCCATGTTCTTGACCTCCATTCAATCTTTTTCTTCTCCTCTGTGACTTCCTGATGGAAGAGTTCGCGGTCTTCAAGGTAGACTTTGAGCTGTTCTCCCAGTCGATCACCTGAAAGCATGTTCTTCACAATTACATAGTGGGCGTCCATTTCGTAAAGCTCTGAGGCCTCCTCGAAGTTTTCTGCCTTCACGATTCTGGTGGATTCTTCGCTGCACATCCTGAGTATCTGCTTGTTTAGATTGAACTTTGGCACGAACGAGATCACAATATCTGCTTTATCGATCGATGCGGATTTCTTCACTTCTCCATGCCTGATATCCCCGTAGATGTATTCATGGTCGAGGCCTCGAAGCTCTTCTACGTTTTCAGGGTTTCTATCAACTACCGCGATCTGATCGAAGAACTTCTCCAGTTCATCAACAGTATTTCGAGCTAGTTCATCGTAGCCTACAATCACTACATGCCCGGTTCTGGAATTTTCAGCTAGATCATTGATGTTTTCCGAAACTATCTTCTTGATGTAAGGCCTGAACTTCTCAAATAGTTTCTCATTGTACTGAATGAGATATGATGATGCTCCCATCGTGATTAAAGCAATCAGGCCTATGAACCCTAGTAAACTTTCTCCTATTATTCCTGTTGATATTCCCAGGGTTGCGAGGATAAGTGAGAACTCGCTGGTCTGGGTCATATTTAGGCCGCCCAAAAAGCTTGTCTCGAGGCCGTATCCCTGATGTTTGATCAGGTAGAAATAGGCGATAGCTTTCACAGGTACCAGTATCGATCCCAAAATAAATGCCTCAAAGATATAAGCTGTCAGGTGCTCAGGGACAATGCTTAGCCCGAAGTTGATGAAAAATATTGCCATGAAGAGATCTGTCATAGGCCTAACTCTTTCCTGCACTTCGTGGCTGTAAGGAACCTGTGCAAGACCTACTCCCGCCACAAAGGCTCCTATCTCTGTGGAGATGTTGAGTAATTCTGCTGCAGAGATGAAGAGGAAGGCCCATGCTAGTCCAAAAATCAGTAATGTGTGTTGGTTGTCGGATACTTTGCCTAGGACTCTTGATAGGCCTTTTCTTGAGAGCAGGATGGAAATAGTTGAAATCAGGGATATGAGTAAAAGCACTTCGAAGAATCTGAAAACTATTTCGGCAGGATTTCCTAGCCCCGAGGATATCAATGCCATTATCACTACCACGGCTACATCCTGTACAAGCAAAATACCTACGTCTAGCCTTCCCGGCATATCAGAGATCTGATCCTTATCAGTTAGAAGCTTTACAACCAGAGCTGTGGAGCTGAACATAACTGCTGAACCAGTGAAAAGCGATTCCACCATGTTAAAACCGAGTAAGACTGAAATACCTGCCCCTAATCCAAAGAACAGAGCCATCTGAATTGCTCCAATCATAGTTACAGGCCTGAGTATATCCTCTATCTCTTCAAGCTCCATCTCCAGCCCGATCAGAAAAAGCAGGAACACAAGCCCTAGTTCAGAGAAAAGCTGTGTCACTTCGGTCTCTGAAATAAGACTCGACCCCGGACCCAAAATCAGGCCTGTAGCGATGTAAGCTACAATAGTGGGCTGACCGGTCTTCCGGGCTAGAAAGGCTAGCAGAGTCGCTGTGATTATGATTAATGCTAGGTCAGCTGTGAATACCTCTATCATCTAAAACGGCCTCTATTTCCTCCTGTGAAATAGGTCCCTCTCTGTGAATAAAAACCTCACCGTCTCGAATTTCTGCGATAGTGGAAGTCGGGCCTCTCGGCAACCTGCCTCTGTCAAGCACAAAATCAACTTTGTCAAGAAGATTCTCCGAGATATCATCGACCGAATAAGAAGTCTTTTCACCGGAGACATTCGCACTGGTAGCAATTATCGGATACTCCTCTGCTAGTTCTCTTGCGATTGGAGAAGATGAAATCCGGAACACAAAACTACCGTTCAACGCATCAGGAACGTTATCTTTTTTCTCCGCAACCAGTGTCAGAGGCCCGGGCATAAACTCCTCGACCAAGGCCTTTTCGGCATTCGAAAGCTCAGCGTATTTTTCAACCTGTTCTAGAGAACTTACGATAACTGTTAGGCCTTTGCTTCTAGGCCTCTGCTTTATCTCGTAAACCCTATCGATTACTTCCTCGTTTAGAGCGTTTCCGCCTATTCCGTAAGCTGTTTCAGTAGGATAGACTATTACTCTGTTTTTTTCTATTACTTCTTTTGCTTGTTCGGTTTGATTCATACATGTGTTTTTTCGGTGAAACTCAAAAAATCAACTCTATAACAGCCTCAAGAGTAAGATATAATAGTATTACTTGTAAGTATTACTTTATGACTACTGTGACTCGGAAAGGCCAGGTGACGATTCCCAAAGAACTGAGAGAAGATGCCGGTATCAGGCCTGGAGATGACTTGGAGTTTGAGATAGTTGAGGGAGAAATAAGAATAAAGAAAAAATCTGGGGGAGAAAATTCTTTCTCTAAATGGAAAGGTACTTTAGAGACAGAAAAGACGACTGAAGAATTGATCGAGGAACTCAGAGAATGACGAAGACATTACTTGATACAAACATAATCATCTCGCTCCTCAACGATGAAGATGGAATAGATGAATTGTTGGGAAAACTTAGTCAGGAAGGAGGCCTGTTCATTAACTCTGTAATTTATGCGGAGCTTTCGGTTTACATGGAAAAAGAAAAACTAGATGAATTCCTAGAAGACACAAATATTAAGATGGAAGATATAGGTAAAGAGGCCTCAAGTCTTGCAGGGGAAAAATTCTCGCATTATATCGATCACCAAGAAGAAGGGCTCCAGTGCTCGGAATGTGGAGAAATAAATAAAATCAGATGCAGCGAATGTGAGAAAAAGCTGGATAAAAGACAGTACATGGCGCCCGACTTCCTGATAGCCTCACACGCGAAGAAACAAGCCGACAGACTAGCAACTCTAGATAAAGGATTCCACTCTCGGTACTTCAAAGATCTTACAATGACAAGGCCTGAATGATAATAATCAGGCCTTTGAGACAGTAATGCCTAAATTCTCAATTTAATTACCGAAGGAGTTAATAAGGCAAAAAAAAGGATTGTTTATGAGTAGAGGAAATCTTGTTGGCCAGTCTGCTATTGAGTATTTGATGACCTACGGTTGGATGCTTCTAGTCGTGGCGATTGTAGGAGGAGCTATTTTTGCGACTGTTAATCAGCAGAGTCTAGAAGTATCTTCCAGTTTCTCAGGTCAAGATGTTCTGATTGATAATTTTGGAAGCACTTCTAATCAGAATCTTCAGGTAGAGCTTAGAAACGGAGCAAGTAATTCTATCGAAATTAATGAAATCAGGGTTTCAGATGGAGAAAATACCGCTATAAATTACCCCGCCGATGAGATTTCAGTATCTGAAACTAATGTTGTGACGCTAGGCGGAGTTAATATTGGAGATTCATCGAATGAATTAGATGTCACTATTAACTATGATTCCGGATCGCTCAAAGGTCTTGAGGCCTCTGGAACTATCTCCGGCAGTCTTAAGGTAGCAGAAAATTTTACTTCAGTATCTCATAATGAGGCGCCGAACAATTTACAGAATATTCTTGACGAGATGGAAGCAAACGAAAGGGGAGATGGAACTTCTTCAGATCCTTATGAGATCTTGAATGATCACGAGCTCCAGGCTATGAACGCCGATAAGGATGCTTATTATGAGCTAGGAATAAATATTGACGCTTCACAGACGGATCAATGGAATTCTGGGAAAGGTTTTGATCCAATAGGAGACAGTTCTACAGAATTTACTGGAGAACTTGATGGTAACGGCTTTGAAATCAAAGGTCTTACGGTCAATCGGTCTTCTTCTCAAGATGTAGGGTTTTTCGGAAGGGTAAAAGGGAGCAGAATCTCTGACGTCAAAGTCACTAGTGCAAACATCGATGGGGGGACTTTTGTAGGCGGAATTATAGGCCACCAGAGAGCAGCTACGGCCATAGTAGAGGATTCTTATTTTGATGGTGAAATTAATGGTGGTGGCGTGACTGGCGGGATAGTCGGCTACAACTATGGTTCGTGTTGTGGAACCTCAATTTCAGGATCTGCTAATATTTTTAGGTCTGAGAGTCACGGAGAATTTAATGGAGGGAATAGAGTCGGGGGAATTGTAGGTTATAACAGGGGTACTATCAATAATTCTTTATCAGAAGCCTCCGTCAACGGATCGAATGAAGTTGGGGGAGCTATAGGAATCAATTTTCAAGGTAACATGGAGTATTCGTACTCAGCGACAGATACAATTTCCGCATCCTCTAACATAGGAGGCCTTATCGGTAATATGGCTGGAGGTTCACAAACAGCCTCCTATTGGGACGAAGAACTTTCGGGAGTTTCAACTAGCGGAGGCGGTTCAGGAAGAACAACAAATCAGCTCCAACAAGCATCGGCAGATGATAATATAAATGGGGAAAATGTCTACACAGGGTGGGATAACTCGGTTTGGAGTTTTGGAAATAACAATCAGTACCCTGAAATCAGTTGAATAAGTAGTTTTGTATAAGCTCAAAAAACATCAAACTTAGACAGTAAAAACTGGACTACCAGCGGCTGCCGACTAGTAGACTAAACCTTTATCCTGTCAGGCCTCCAATTTCTTTTTATCTTGGAGTCCTTGATATCTGTGAGTTCTTTTCTTTTGGCTTTTTTGAGGCCTCGGTCTGCTATCATCGCAGCGTTGTCCATGCAGCACTCTTTTGGAGGGAAGTAGGCCTCGGCGTTTCGCTGCTCACACATGGTTTTTACCATCTCTCTGAGCCGGGAGTTCATAGCTACTCCTCCTGTGAGCAAGGCCTCGTTGCTGTCTGTCTGGCTTATGGCGCGTTCCAGTGCTTCAACCGTCGCTGCGTATGCGTGTTCCTGGAAAGTATTTGCAATCACTTCATCTTCTACTTCTCCTACTTTTTTCTGAAGCTCTGTTGTTATCCCTGAAAAGCTGAAATCCATACCTTTCACTGGGTAGGCGATCTCTAAAATTTCGTCTGTTTCTTCCGCCAGTTTCTCTATTTCAGGGCCTCCTGGATGAGGATAACCCATTGTTCTCGCTAGCTTGTCGACCGCGTTACCTAACGCAATATCAAGGGTCTCTCCGATTATCCTGTACTCGCTGTTTTTCTCTGCTATAACCTGGGAATTTCCTCCGGATAGATACAAAGTTGTAGGCCTTTCCGCGTCAGTTGTTCTCTTACCGATTTCTATGTGGGCGACGCAGTGATTGACTCCGATTAGAGGAACTTCATGTTTTTGAGCTAATGTTCTTGCGGCAACTGCTCCTGTATCCAGACACTGAGGGATTCCAGGTCCTTGGGAAAAAGCTACTGCATCAATCTCTCCTTTCAGGCCTTTAGAAATTATTTCCTGAGCCTTCTGGTAATGGTGCTCCGCTGCCTCCCTCGGATGGATACCGCCTTCTTCAGGCTCGTACATATCTTTCTCGTTAGTGTAAATCTCGTTTTCATCAATAGTTGAGGCGGCAAATGTGTGTGCAGTGGATTCGATTCCGAGGATTCTCATTTTTGATCTGTGTGTTTTTCAAGGAATTCTAGGGTTTTACTGTAAAGTTCTTCTGTCTGATTTAAATCATGATTAAGGCCTTCAATGACCTCTAAGTTTGAACTATCTATATTTTCGTTTGCGTGCTCGCCTTCATCTAGAGGCACGGTGTAGTCGTGAGTTCCATAGATCAGCTGGACTGGAACCTTTATTTTGTCAAAGGCCTCTTCAATACTGTATTTTTTGGAGTCTTGATAGTATTCTTCCTTGATTTTGACTCCGTTTGCGTAGATGAATCCTCTCTTCTGCATCTCATTCTGGTATCTTTCCGCCCACCAGTCCTCTATATCGTAGGCTCTTCCCATCCATGAGATCAGGCCTTGAATTCTGTCATTGTTTTCTGCAGCGAAAAGCTTTGCGATAAATCCTCCTTGGCTGTGGCCTATCAGAAGGATTTCATCGCCGACTTCTTCATTATTCTCAAACTCTGATACAACTGACTCCAGATCTTCCAGCATCGTTGAATGTTTCAGTTCTTGGAAATCTCTAGTTGATTCTCCACTTCCACGGAAATCGAACCTATAAACTGCGAAGCCTTCCTCACAAAGATCACGAGAAAGTTCTACAAACTCTCGGTAACAGTTCTTATGTCCTGTAAAACCATGACAAAGTATGATTAAAGGAGGATTATCTACCTCTTCAGGTAGGTGAAGTGTGCCTGCCAAGCTATCCTCATCCTTTGAAATTCTGTAGCCACGTTCCATAGTTGAGACATTTAGGACTAAAGATTATTACTATTCTCGATTGGAGAAAGGCAATTGTCTAGAAAATAGGTTAGAAAGGATATGTTATTGGTGTTTTGTGTAACCGCATTTTCCACAGCTCATGCGGTCTTCGTGATTCGCCAAGAAGCTTCCGCATCTCGGGCATTTCTCATGGTCAGTGGTTCCGTCTTCGTTGAATTTCTCATGAATTGCTACTTTTTCGTGTTTAGCCATATCAGTTCACCTCTTGAAGAGATTTTGAGAAGGCCTCTTCTAGCCTTCAATCTGGCTTTCAAGCCAGTCTACAAGTGTTGTACGGTTTTTATCTGCCTTCTCTGCTTCCAAAGCGGCTTTGTAATCAGGCTCGTCCATATCGCTCAATGTTTCTTTCGCTTCAGTGATGGTGCCTGATACTGCTTTTTTGTACTCTTTTGAGGCCTGTTTGGTTTCCCCTTCAGATTCTTCTTCAACTTTCTCTTTTTCAAGATCTTCGTCATACTCGAATTCTTCGTATACGTGGAGGGAGGCCTCTGAATTATTGCTTCCGTAGTTAGTGTAGATGTGGTTGATTTCTATGTTTTCTGTTTCGATCCCGTTTTCAGCGGCTATTCGACTTTTTACGTCTTCTTCGCTGGGGGTTGTTTCTCCTTGATGGTCCACTTCGGCCTTTACTTCTCTGCGGTCCATCAGCGGGTTTTCTTTTACTGTAGTTATTTCGACTTCCATGTTTGATCACTCTGTTTAATTCTTTTATTTGACTCTGATTGCGTATCTTCCAGGGGTTTGGATTCCCATTTCTTCCGCGATCACGCTGTCGGTATCGTAGATTACGACCAGTCCGCTCCAGGAATCAGAAAGTATATTGTTTTTGCACACAGGGCATTCATCGCTGTCTTCTACTATTCTTTTACAGTCTGTACATGCTCTCTCTGCCATTACTGGAACTCACCTTTTGAGTTTCTGTAATCTTGAAAATCTGCGATTTTCATTTCAGGCCTCTTCTTCCTCTTGCTGTTTTTCCTCTTTTTCTTCTTCGTATTCTTCGATCCATTCATCTTTTCCTAGGCCTGGCTGTCTCATTGTCAGGTTGATCTTGTTGCTTTCCTGGTTGCCGAGGCTGACTGCGATTATCCTTGTGGTGACAAAGTCGTTGACACCTAGACTTTTGTCCTGTTCGTCTGTGACAAGCATCTGGGCCTCTTCATCTAGGTTCATGTAGTCGTCTGTAACCTGTGAGATGTGGCATAGACCGTCGAAAGGCCCGATTCTGATGAATGCTCCGAATTCAGTGAGGTCGACTACCTCCCCGGTCACGACTTCGTGAAGCTCGGGTTCAAAGACTAAGGCCTTGTAAACGGCGTTGTAATGTACGCCAGCGTCTTCGGGCTCGATGTCTCCGCCTTCAATATCCTCTACCTGTTCAATCCCGATAATGACTCCAATATCTGAATGGATCTCTCCTTCTATTTCCTTTAGGCCGTTTAATACGCTTTCCTCCACGTCGCTTCCGAGATGTTCTGGAGGGACGCGTACGGAGTCTTCGATTGTCAGTCTTTTGTACATATAATCTCTCTACCTCTGTGGAACTAAAAAACGATTCGTAAGAAAGTTTTAAATGACTCCTCTTAAACTCAGTAGAAATCCTCGTTCTCCACCTGTACATGACTCGAACTTCTGATAAAAGCTACAGGCCTATTCTTCTCAATGATCCTTTCTTTCAGTTCTCTATCATTTGTCGCTATCAAAAACTGATCTGAGAGATCCACTAAAAGATCGTCCACGAATCCGTTTCCTTCTGTCTCGAGTATCTTTACTTCATCTTCTACTAGTTTCTCGACCAGGTCTCCGTATTTTCCGCCCTCAATACTCTTGGCTTCTTCCATCACTTCATCGAGTGTGTAGAAATTACATCCCGGGTATTTCTCCTCGAATTCTTCGAATATCGATACGTTGATCTGGAAAGGTGCTGTCAGGAAATTGGTATCGAGGAGGATATCTTTCATGATTTATGTTTCTTCCTAAGTTCTAAAACAGTATGGCTTTGTTATCTTTTTATGAAAGTTATAGGGGTTTTGTGGGATGAAGAAGTTTCCTGGGAAGGAGAAAAACCCTTTTCAGGTCAGTCAAATGAGTCTTACAGTTATTTTTCCGAGAGAGCCAGAGAGAAAGGTGTGAAACTGGTTCAGGCACATTATGAGTGGTATAAAGACGGAGCTTTGAATCAGGCCTGGGTCTTTGATGGAGAATGGAGGAAGGTTGAGAATATGGAGTTAGACGGTGTTTTTGACAAGTTTCATTTTGATGAGGATACCAAGAAGATTAAGGAGGATATAGATGTCGAGGTTGGAATCATAAATGATCCTGAGCTTGAACAGCTGTGTAAGGATAAATTAATGACTTATGAAAGGTTTTCAGAGAGAATTCCTGCGACAAGAAAGTTCTCTGAGGAGAATACGTTGGAAATGCTGGGAGAATATGGTAAGGTGGTTTTGAAGCCTCGTTTCGCTTTTGGTGGTAAAGGTATTCATATACTGGAACAGGGGGATGAAGTCCCGGAGATAGAAAGCCGATATATAGTCCAGAGATTTGTAGACAGTAGCGGTGGTATAGAAGAGATAGTAGATGGTACACATGATCTAAGAGCTATAATTGTCAACGGCGACCTCAAAGCCAGTTATGTAAGATACAGTGAAGATGGCGAGATCAGTAATGTTGCCCAGGGAGGCTCTCAACATTCCATAGATCTAGAAAAGTTTCCAGATTCTGCTCTCGAACTCGTGGAAGAAGTATATCAGGAGATAAGCTTTGATCCAATTTTTTTCTCAGTAGACATCTTCTTTGACAGTGATGGTAGGCCTTGGATAGTTGAGTTAAACTCCAAGCCGGGTATCGGTTACTATGGGGATCAGAAGATGAAGAGGAGGCTGGAACCAGTCATGGACTCTCTAGCAGAGGCACTTAAACAGTTATAGTGTTTAATCAATCATTTTCTTGGACTTCTTAATATCACGGGACAGTTCTCTGGCGCTTTCCAGTCTTATCTTTCTGGCTTGTGCCTGAGTTAATTCTTCAGGAACATCAATTCTTTCCGATACAGGTGAGAACTTTGAAGGTTCGACGCCTACACCCTGAATATACTTTTTTACCTCATCAGAGTCTAGGCCTTCTGATATTGCTTTCTGGGAGCATTTCTCCACTTGATCAAAATCAGGGAGATCGGACTGTTTTTTCTTTTTTACCAGAGGCCTTATAGCCTTTACCAGTTTGAAAACCTCTGTCAGGTATGATGTATCAGGTGCTCTCCATTCGACAGTAGGATAGTCCTCCCTGAGCTTTACAGGGGTCCAGACTGCATTTTCCGGTTGAAAATGTCTTTCAAGTCTGCTTCTGGAAATTCCTTTTTGCTCTGCCCTCTCACTGAATTTATTGAATAATTCTTCTCTTTTTTCACGCCACTCATTTACGGAGTCCATGTATGGCCATAGCTGTCTCTGTTCAGGGAAGTTACCGCAGGCCCTGTTTCTGTATACCTCGTTTCTACTCCCTCGGGCAATTCCCTGTCCCTGATAAGCCGGAGAAGAATTCATTAATGCCGTTAAAGGATCAAGCGCTGTAAGAGTGTTCAACTGTCTCAAAACATCTTCTTTTTCGAAATGGACGTGAAGGCCTGCTGTTCTTCCTGCGTGTTTCACCTCAGGGCCTATAATTTTTTCCTCTATTTTAAACCTTTCAGACTCGTAAAGCTCCACTTCCCCTGAGTTAAGAGGTGTGCCCAGAGGGACGATTCTCTTATCGTCTTTCTTCGCAAGTTCCGCAAGAATCTCTGTCTTCGAAATAGCTTCCTGAAAGAGTTCATCAAGATCATTATGCGGTTCTGTCTGAATCTCAATCATGGAACGGGAGAATTCCTGTGATGCAAAATATACTCTTTCTGATACCGGCTTCGCATAGTCCAGTGCTCCTTCTTCATCTACTACCCAGAATTCCAGCTCCAGGCCTGTCCTCAATTTTGTTTCTCCTCCGTCATAGCTCTTTCATGCATTCTCTCCACTAATCTCAGGATCACGTTTTCTCCGACAGTTTCATTTATTGCCTTGTAGAGTCCGAATGCGCTGTTCAACTCCAGTACATAAACTCCTTCTTCAGTTTCTATCACATCTACTCCGCAGATATCAAATCCTGAGGCCTTTACTGCTTTTAGGCCTGCTTCTTTCATTTCTTCTGTAGGCTCTGTCTCCTTTCTTTCTCCCCCTTCTGATACGTTTGATCTCCACTCGTCTCCGTTACTGGATCTCTGATATGCGTAGATGTCTTCTCCTATAACTATTATCCTTGTATCTGTCCCTCCGTGTTCCTGATATTCTTGGAGGCATATGTCCTGGTGGAAGGTCTTCATCGTGTCCATAACGGGTTTTAACTCGTTTTCAGAACTTGCTCTCATGACTCCCTGTCCTCCCGCGCCTTCAATAGTCTTCATTATTACGGGGTATCCCAGATTTTCAGCAGCATCAACCGCTGTTTCAGGTGAGATTGTATATACACTGTCTGGAACGTTTACATTGTTCTCTCCCAGTATCTTCATGCTGTAGAATTTATTGTTGGAGTATGTGAAGGATTCATCCTCTGACTGAGTAACTACTCCTGACTTGTTTAAGATCTCTACCAGGTGCTCTGAGAAAAGAGCGTCTTCATCATTGGTTCTGACATATGCTGCATCGAATTCTGTAAGGTCTGTGTCCTTGTAAAGTACCTGGCTGCCTTCTTCGCTGTGAATCAGTTTAAGGCCTTCGACTGGCACTGCCAATACAGAATCGAAAAGCTCTTTGGCTTCTTCGATGATCAGTTGGTGGGTCGTGGAAACATCTCCGTATATTATCGCAAGTTTCATGTCATTCGTCTTCCGTTATGCACTCTGCTATGATTTTGTAAACGTCTTTCCCGGAAACCTTAGAATACATGTCCAGATCAGGGTTGGGATTTACATCCACCACTTCTTGATTTCTTACAAGTACTTCTGCACTTCTTGTTCCAAGAGATCTCTTTGCGTCCTTCACCAAGTTCTTTATGTCGTTTGGAACGTTTGAATACCTCAGATTTTCTTTATGTATGCTCCAGTCATCTGAAGTATCTTCTAATGAAACCATTTGATCTCCTGCTATTAGACAACGGTACTTTGTGCCTTTTGAAAGCTCCTGAAATATGATAAAGTTTTCCCCGTATTCTACACCTTCCGTAAAACCACTTATTTCTTCTACAGTATCTATTTTCTTCGTCTCTGATTCATTAAACCCCTCAAAACTTCTGGCAACCAGAGGACCCTTAAGGTGATTCTCTAGGTTACGTGAAGATTTTTCATCGGCAATTACAGCGGTTTTGGGAGATGAAACATTTTTCTCATGAAGTACGCTGTAGAGATAGTTTTTCTTCGACATCGCAAAGAAAGAAGTGGACGAATAATTTATTGGAACTCCTTTCTCCTCAATTATCTCAAGTAAAACCCTTCCAAAAACAGCGTTTTTCTGAGGTATATCGGCATAAACTGCATCAAAATCCTCCACAGGCCTTGAGCTGATATTTACGTCTGACTCGTTATCTCTTATTTCAGGTGCTATCTCTTCCATCTTTGCAGTTTCTACTTCTTCAAAGTGTCGGTCTAGGCCTTCTTTTGCGTCCTCATCGCTGTTAATTATCTTGAGAAGTATCATCATCATCCCCCTTTCTCCCAGAGTTTTCCGGGCTCCACAATCGAGTCAGTTTTTCCCCAGAGCTCCATTTTTCCATGTAATCATCCATTGACGATGGCGTAGCATTTTTCAGTATCCTTCCCTGGCGCAGAATCTTTCGCAACCTAGATTCAAGAGTTTTTGAAAGCTCATCATAATAACTCTTATCAGCATAAATCAGGTCATTCTTGATTCTCCAGTGAGCTGTCGTGCCTTTAGGCGCAACTACAATATATCCTCTCTTGTGGCCAAACTCAGCCATTGCATCCTTCAGCTGGTCCTTATTCACGTAATATACTCCGCCGTTTGTGCCGCTTGGATCAAGTATCAGTATTTCATCTCCTTCAACCCCCACAGATAAAACAAAATGGCCTGAAGTAGCATCAGGGAATATCTCTGGCTTGTAAAAATTGGGTACAAGCAAGGCTCCGTCATTGAACCAGGCCTTGAATTCCTCATCAAGCTCAGTTATCTTATCATAGCCTATCCAGGCAGTCCTAACTTCTCTATTAGTTAACTCTTCTACTGCATCCATCAAGTCCTTCTCATCTACCCCGCTTTCTTTTTCACCAAGCTTGGCTTTTTCACCTATCTCTTCCTGGTCATGTTTGTAACCGAAGATTTCAAGCGCCATCTCCATCGACGTAGGCCCACAGTATGAAGGATTTTGTGCAACAAAGTAACCTGTTATATCTTCGAGCGTGTCAAGGTCGCTTCGAGTCCTCTTGAACTTAAGATTCGAGTCCATTATCCTGTTATTCGGAGTTAAAACCGTGAACCCTGAATTTGTATCCACAGTTGTGCTGAAAAGCGAGATATCCTTGATCTCTCCTGTATCATCGTCTATCTTTACCTCCTCTCCAGGCCTAACCAGTCTCGAGTTCTTGAGGTATATTCCTGCTGCGAAATTATGGAAAAGATCCTTGAATCCGTAGAACAGCAGTCCAGCGATCAAGAATGCTAAGGCCCACGAAGATGCAGTTATCAAATTATTCAGAGTGCTTTGTGCTATACCGAACTGTGCCAAAACCACCTGAAGCAACAGAAGGTAGAGGAATCCTTTGATTATCCCTGTTACAATTTTGAAACTGTTTTTAGATAGGCCTGCTTGTCTGAAATATCTCTGTACCCCTACGGTTTTGAGGAAGTCCTCAGCTAGCTTGATGAATATGTTTATCGATATAATGCCTAGTACTCCAATGAGTATGCCTGAAATTATTTCAGGAGTGTATTCTGCAGCTTCAGAGTAAATGCTCTGTGCTATGTTGGCATTCAGGTAAAATAATGCCGTGGTTATTATTGTAGCATCAAGTATGTAGATTAAATACTGCAATCTCTGCTGTTTGATGGAAATCTTTTTCTTAGTCGACTCATCGTTACGTGCTATCCAGAAGCGACTGTAAATCCTGCTGAACAGTTTCACAAAAAGATGTCCTACCACAAGTATAAACAGAGTAATAGCTAATCTAACTGCGAGGCTGTCGGCTGTCATAAAGTTAACTATTTGTGATAGAACCAAGGTCAGGGCACCTTATAACTTACTAAAGTACTCTCTTTTTTATAAACCTTTGATTTTCCCGTGACCGATTAAACGCCAGCGAGAGTCGATTTGACGGCTTATGGCGACTCTATCGTCTTCTTCAGCGCATACAGGCATTTTAAGATCAATTTTCACATCTTTCCCTGCCTGAGTAACAATCCCTGCGGACTTCGTTGTGCCGACGTTGACCATCAAGGCCTCGTGTTCTTTGATATTCTCTATCTCCATTTCTTCACCAGACCCTATAAGTGAATCCATGAGTTCTGCATCGAGTTCAAGCTCTTCCGTAGTCTGCGGTAGCTCATTCTTTTTACCTAACACATTTCCAGCAAGTCCATCGGATTTAACCATTGAAGGATCTAGCTCTGTCTCTATTCCGATAAGGCCTCCCGGAACCGCCTCGTCTACTGGAGAATCCCCCTGAATTATGCCGGTTATCTCTGTTCCAACGGTATCCCATTTTTCACTGTCTTTTCTTATACCCGGCTTTAATTCTATTTCATCTCCTATCTCTAATTTTCCTTTAACCAGGCTTCCTCCGACTACACCTCCTCTCATATCTTCTGGAGAGGTTCCTGGCTTATTTGTATCGAATGAACGGGCAACAAGCATCTTTGGTGAGGCCTCAGTATCTCTAGCCGGTGTAGGGACTTCGTCATCTATCGCTTCAAGCAGAAGATCGATGTTGACTTCCTGTTGAGCAGATAGAGGGATTACAGGTGCGTCTTCAGCTACAGTCCCTTCCACAAAATCCTTGATCTGTTGATAGTTTTCCTTCGCCTGGCCTTCATCGACCAGATCAATCTTGTTCTGAACTATAACTATATTTTCAATTCCTGCGATATCAAGAACTGCTAGATGCTCATGGGTCTGAGGCTGTGGAACTTCTTCGTTCGCCGCAACCATGAGAATCGCTCCATCCATGATTGCCGAACCGGATAAAACGTTTGCCATAAGAGTCTCGTGTCCAGGAGCATCAACAAGAGAAACAGTCCTCTCAATCTCTCCATCTCCATCCACGTTCAGGCCTTCGCTGTCTCTATAGTATGTGACATCAGCATAGCCGAGCCTGATAGTGATTCCCTTCTTCAATTCTTCGCTGTGTTTGTCAGTCCATTCACCGGATAAGGCCTGGGTAAGAGTGGTCTTTCCGTGGTCTACATGCCCTACAAGGCCTATATTGACTTCCGGGATTTTGCTCACTCGAAAACACCTTTGATGTTTTCTGCGAGTTCTGAAAACGAAGTTCTCCGAACTTCTTGGAGAAGATTCATTTTCGAATCTTCGAATCTATGATTTTCACTCATTCTTCGTCCTCGGCGAGGAGTTCTTCAAGGCTTTTACTGCCTTCTTCCATTACTTTTGCGTTAAGCTGTTCTATATCGGTTGAGACTGTGTTTCCTCTGACGGACTTTCTTCTCATTGTTCCATCCTCTTTCTCTCTGATTCCTGATCCCTCTTCGATCAATACTCTTTGTCTTTCACTTCCTTCAATCGAGGCTCTCATAGGGAAGCCTGACTTGTCGCTTCCTCCAGTGATCTCGAGTTCGTAGCCGTTGAGGTCCACAATTTCTCCGTTGAAGGCCTCTCCGATTTTCTTTCCTACAAAATTTTTGGCATCTGTTTCGATCTGGTGTACTTCGCCGTCCTGTGTTCCAATGTTAAGTTGCATAATTTGATCACGCTCAGTTCTACCCGAACATCATAGTTAATGGCGGAAAATCTTTTTAAACTGCCAGCTTATTTATTGGAGAAAAACTCATCGCTTCAATATGAGAGGCCAGGTAGTCGCATCAGTACTCGGGCATTTCCTCAAGGCCTTCACAGGTATAATCGCAGCGCCCATACCAGTTGGAATATACTACGGAGAGCCTTTCTCCAACCTAGCAGGCTTTCTATATGCGTCCATAGCATGCCTGATATTAGGCCTATCCCTCACCAGAATAGGCGATTATGAAGAACCTTCGGTAGGCGAAGCGATGATCTCAACTGTCATGGGTTGGACGATAGCAGTCGTCCTCGGAGCCATACCTCTGCTTTTAGAAATGAGTCTAGTTGATGCAGTATTTGAAGCCACAGCAGGCCTCACAACAACAGGAATATCCCTTTTCTTAGAGCCTTCTGCTTTACCTAACTCCATACTTTTCTGGCGGGCCTTGATGCAGTGGGTAGGAGGCCTTGGAGTACTGACGTTTTTCATTGCAGTTATCCGTGAATCCGGAGGTATTTCAAGAAAGCTTTTCTCCGCGGAAACTCACAAGACTGATCCGGGTTCAATCAGGCCTTCCCTCAAAAAGTCAATTATAGAACTATGGAAGGTCTACATTTTCATAACAGCATTTTTCATAGCAGTCTACTCAGCGCTGGGAATGAGTCTATTTGATGCGGTCGCACATTCGTTCTCAGGAATATCCACTGGAGGATTCTCAACAATCGGAGCAAGTATAGGAGGCTTCAGCCCAATGATCCAGATAGCCACGATAGGCCTAATGTTTATAGGCGGAATGAACTTCGTACTGATTTACAGAGGCCTCAACATTGATTTCTCATTCCTGAAAAACTCAGAGTTCAGGCTTTACTCCAAAATTTTCCTTGCGTTCGCAGTGCTTTTCATGTTCGATATCTGGCGTCAAGGCCTCGATGCATCACTGTTTGACGCGGTCTTCCAGTCTGCATCAATCCTTTCATCAACAGGTTATGGGACTATGGGATTACTAGGCCTATCGGTCTTTATGCAGTTCATAATAGTCGGGGTAATGTTTATGGGTGGCTCGGTCGGCTCGACCTCGGGAGGAGTCAAGACTTTCAGAGTCATGACGCTTTACAGAATGTTGAAAAATCAAATTCGGTCTTACTCGCTTCCTGATACAGCAATAAATAAAGTGAAAGTTGACGGAGAAATTCTAGACAATGAGACCCTTCAAACTATCAGTGTACTGTTTTTCTCATGGCTTCTGATCGTCTTTACAGGTACAGGCCTGACAATGATGTTAGAGGATATAACGTTCATGGCGGCTCTTTCAGGCACAGTCTCAGCAGCAGGAAACATGGGACCGGTCTTTATGGAGTCGGAGGCGATGGTAGGCCTTTCAGCACCTGTCAAGCTTCTATGGACTGTTGTAATGGTGGCAGGAAGATTGGAGATGCTGCCGGTTCTGGCAATCTTTAATAGGAAAGTCCTCTCATCCTAAATTATGTATGTCATAATCGCAGGCATCAATATTCTCTCACGCAGATTGGTCGAAAGACTGGAAGGCAGACATGATGTAGTGGTAGTGGAAGAAGATGAAGACAAATGTAACAGGCTATATTCTTCTTCAGGTGCAACTGTCATCAACAAAGCCCCTTCCACACTCACAGCTCTGGAAGACGCAGGGATCACAGAAGCCGACATCCTAATCTCAACCATGAAAGAAGACAATGAAAACATGGTGGTTTGTTCTCTTGCGAAAAAATACGGCGTGCCTAAAGTAATCTCAAGGATGGAAGACGACGAATACTTCGACGCATTCCAGATAATCGACGCACAGACCATAGGCCACACAGATCTTCTGCTGTCAGAATTTCTATCCGCGGTCGAACATCCATACCTCGTCAAACTATCAAACCTTTCACAGGACCGAGAGATCCTAAAGGCCTCAGTCAGGGAAGACTCAGGCCTGATAGAATCAACGGTAGACCAGGTGAAAAAAGATAAAAAATTTCCAGGCAGTTTTATGATTTCGACAGTGCTGAAATCCGATGAGACATTGAATGCATCACAAGACCCGATACTGGAGCAGGGAGACGAACTTATACTGATAGGCCCATCCGAAGATAAAGAAAAACTGGATAAATACTTCCAGAACCAGTGAATACAATAAAATTAAGGCCTAATTTTTCCATATGACCGCAATTGTCTGGATCCGCAGATCTCTAAGAGAATTTGACAACAAAGCTTTAGTAGAGGCCTCGAAGGAGCATGATGAAGTTATTCCTTTCTATGTGGTCGATGATGAATACTTCGAGAAAGCGGATCTGGGTTATCCACGGGTAAAGTTTTGGCACGATGCACTGGAAAGTTTTCAGGAAAATCTGGGAGAAGATGGGAAAAACTTGGTGGTCAGGAAAGGCAAGCCGATCGAGGAACTGGAAAAATTAATAGAGGAAACTGATGCTGAGAAACTTTACTTCAACCGCGATTACTCTAAATACTCGAGACAAAGAGACGAGAAAGCCAGAGGCCTTGACATCGAAGTCGAGGATTTCAAGGACGCAGTAATGTTTGAGAAAAAAGAGATTTTAACCAGCGATAACACTGCTTATCAGACCTATACCTATTATGCGAAAAAATGGTTCAAAAACGATAAGAAAAGGCCTCAGAAAGTCGAGGATTATGAAGTTCCAGAGGTTGAAAGCGAAGAAATTCCGTCTCTTAAGGAATTAGGCTTTGAAAAGCCTGAAGATTTTGAGTGGAACTGGGGTCCAAGTAGAGAAGGTGCTCAGGAAAGGATAGAGGCCTTCAAAGAGAAGATAATGAGTTACGATGAGGATCGGGATTATGCCTGGAAAGACTCGACTTCCAAACTTTCACCTCACCTCAAGTTTGGCACAGTAAGTATTAGAGAGGTTTTCTGGGAAGCTGAAAGAATGAAAGCCCGAAATCCGAACTCCGATACCTCAGGGATAAAGACCTGGCAGGAAGAACTGGCCTGGAGAGATTTTTACTTCCAGATGATGTATAACTACCCTGAATCCGAAGAAAAAGCGCTCTTGGAACAGTTCAGAAGCATTGACTGGCGATCCAAGGAAGAAGCAGAAGATGACTGGGAGGCCTGGAAAAATGGGAAAACAGGTTTTCCGTTTGTTGATGCAGGGATGCGACAGTTGAAGAAGAGTGGTTGGATGCACAACCGGCTGAGAATGGTTGTCACATCTTTTGCATGTAAAGATCTCTGGCTTGACTGGAAGGACGTCCACCAGTATTTCTCAGAGCAGTTCGTGGACGCGGAAAAGGCCTCGATGATCGGAGGGATCCAGTGGGCTTACTCGATCGGGACTGACGCCCAGCCATACTTTCGAGTATTCAATCCATGGACTCAGGGCGAGAAATACGATCCCGATGGGGAATACATCCGTAAATGGGTTCCAGAATTAGAAGACGTACCAGATGAATACATCCATAGGCCTCAGGAAATGAACCAGATAGCAGAAAAAGAATCAGGCTGTAGGATAGGCGAGGACTACCCGAGGCCTATAGTTGATCACGATGAGGAGAGGAAAGAATCCGTGGAAAAGTTTGAGCAAGCCCGGGAATAGTATCTTCCCGTAAGTTAGGATACAGATTCTATCCAATCTTAGAGAAAAATCCTATCATACTGTAAGACCGCTATCTTGGGGCCTTCGAGAACATCCTCACATTCGATAAAATACAGTTTAAAAAAATTCTCTCACAACTGAAATGAGAATAAATCACTATTCAGGAAAGGCCTCGGAAGCCGGGAACAGAATTTAAATGTCCATCTCCAATCGATAAACAGTGATACACCATCAAATATAGAGGCCTATTACTGCTGACGACGATTTTTTTACTAACAGGGTTTACATCTGCACTAAGTTTTCAAAACTTATCTGACGATGATGTATTGAATAGCGAGCCTGAAATAGTGGTAGAGGATAATAGTGCAACTAATATTACTTTGGAAATAGGGAATGTTGAAGATTATACTGTTGATACTTCCTCCAATGAGGCTGTTTTCTCAAGTATAGATATTGGATCAAGTGACTATGGGACTTACGAGATTATAGCTTATACTAATGGAAATGATTCAGATACCATTTCAAGAAGTAATGTGGTGTTAGATGGTGGAAGCCCAGAGGCGAGTTTTGACACTCCTGGCGATGATACTTTTATTTCTGATGATAATCCAGATATCGAGGCCTCATTTGAGGATACTGTTTCTGGACTGACTAGAGCTTCCATTAGATTTGATGCAAGCGGAGATGATGTCAATGAGTCAAATACTTTTACAGCTTCCACTGATGAAGAAAGTTTAGAGATTGATTTTAGTGATAATGATTATGATTCTCTAGATGATGGAAGTTATACTGTTGATTATGAGGCCTTTGATGAGGCTGGTAATTCTGTGGATAGTTCTTGGAGTTTTACTGTTGATACTAGTTATGATGGGCCTGAGGATTTCAGTTTTGATCCTTCCCCGGGGATAATTAATGTTGATGAGGATGATCGGGAGGTTGATGTTACTGTTGATGAGGATTATGATGATGATACTGGGATTGATGTTGAGTGTCGTGTTGATGGTGATGAGGAGGATTCTACGAGTATAGATGCGGATGGTAGTGATGGTGATGAGTTTACATGTGATATTCCTGATGATTTTGATGGCCAAATGTTTGATTTAGAGTTGTATCTTGAGGATCAGGCTGGTAACAGTTATACCTCCGATGAGGTAGAGTTTGGTTTTGATGATTCTCCGGCATTTATTGATAATCTTGAGTCTGTCTCAGATGTTTCTACTTTTAACGAGGATTTCAAGGTTGATTATTCGGCTTCGGATGATGTCTCGGATATCCAGACTGTCGAGTATTATATTGATGATGATCCGGGTGTTGATGAAGGTACTCAGTTCACTGAGGCCTCGAAAGAAGTGAGTATCGATACTTCCGACTTGGATGAAGGAGAGCATACTCTTTACATAAGAGCTGAGGATGATTTCGGTAAGTGGGGTTCAAGTACTTCCTTGGACTTTGATTTCTATCCGGATGAGGAGCCGGAGGGTTCAATTGATGTAGTTGAGGAATTAAACGTTACGACAGGGTCTAGAACCGATCTTGAAGTTGAGGTCTCGAATACCGGTGTTATTCTGTTACCAGGCGGCGAAGTCACTGTCTCAGATTTCGGAGGTAACGCATCTTACGATACTGTTTCGCCTGATGAGTCTTCGACTGTTGGTATCGAGTTGGAGCCGAAGGAGGATGATCTCGGTGAGCATACTCTTGACGTCAGTGTTGAAAGCGTTGAGGCCTCGAAAACCGTCGATGTACTGGTTAAGGCGAATAATTCTCTGCAGGATAATCTTGAGTCCGAGCTTGACAGTTATGAGGAGGATTATGAAGAACTGAGTTCGGAGATCGAAGATTTGAGGTCTCAACTTTCTGAAGCCCGTACAGAGAGAATTGATGAAAGCTTTTCCAGTTTTGAATCCGGCATTGAGGATGCAAGGAGTGCAGAGGAAAACAGCGAGTATTACGAAGTCAGTGAGGTTATACAGGATCTTGACTCTCAGATGCAATCGGTCAGAGACACCATGGAGACAGTCGAGGAGGAACAAAACGTTGCTGACAGGAATAAGATAATCGGAGCAGTTCTAGGCCTGTTTGTTTTATTTGTAGGTGGTGGAGCGGTTTATGTGGTTCAGAGCGATGAGTATGAGCTTGATGTCTCCGGGCTTCAGGATGTAGATTTTCCAGTAACTGGCGGTGAGGAAGATGATGAAAGTGATGAACAGGATTTCAACCCAGAATCTGATGATCAACAAACTGGTGATGAAGACGGCTCAGGTTTATTCAAACGGGTCAAGCACTTCTTTGAATTGAAAAGTTCTGATGAAAAAGATGTGGACGGCCCCGATTATGAGTTCAAATAACTTAGAGTTTTTCAGCGTCCTCAAATTTTTCTTTCACCAGGCCTTTGGCTTTGACAGTCTCCAATACCTGTCTGAATTCTTCCAGGTAGGCCTCTTCTTTCGCTGCGTTCGATGAGGCCTCGTCTATTATCAGCATTACCTGTGGGTCGTCTCTCATCTTCCGAAGTATTTTTTTGCTGGCTCTTTTCTTGTTGAGGTACTGACTGACTGCGGGCTGTGTGATATCCATTATCTCTGCTATTTCCTCTTGGTAGAGGCCGTAGTCCTCCGATAGCTGTTCCGCAAGCAGGGATCTTACTGCCGGCAGAAACTCCTGTGAAATTACTTCGGATTCGAAATCCATGTAAAGAAATAACGGCGTTATAACAGTTAAATATTTGGAAGAAAAAGAGGGTGGAAAGGGATATGTGTTAGGCGTCGCTTTGCTCTACTTCTCTTGAAAGCTTCTCTACGTCTGCGCTTAAGGCCTCTAGCTTTCTTGCTACCCTTTCCTTTTCCTTTATGATGTTTTCGACTTTTTCGTATTTCCTGGCTGCGTGATCGAGGTGGTGTTTCTCGACGTATGCCGCCTCTGTCTCCATCATGTTCGCTATGATTTCTTCAGCAATTTCTCCAAGTAAAAGGTTTAGGCCGTAATATACATTTGAGCGGACGTATTGGCCGTCTGCTGCCTCTTCTCTGATCATTCTCTTGATTCTTGCATGAGTGAAAGGCAGGTCTTCTATTTCCGTATCTTCAGGTACTTCAACCATGGTATCACAGTAAAAAATTCGGGTTACAGGCTTTTAATGGTTTCTAAATCGAAAGGTATAAACATCCTCAAATCCAAAATGAGTTTATGATCGATCTCCAGGCCTTGAATCTCGTGCTTGATGTAATCGTCAAAACCGTTTTTCTGATAGTTTTCATGGTAACTCTCTACGTGTTGAAGAATGCGAACGAACTTGTCGAGTCCGCGGAAAGCTCTGCTGAGTCGATTGAAAAGACTGCAGAGGATATAGGAAAGATTGTATCGGTTCTCAGGATGCTTCCGTTCACAAGGCCTCGAGGTGGTAAAGATGAATGATTTTCTGGAGGCGGCAAAGTCTCGGGATAAGGATGATGATTCCTCTGACAGGTATGAGAAATTGAAGAAGGAAGATGCAGGGACACAGGACGAGGACCTGGCCAGAAAGAGGTTTGAGGAACTGAAGGAGGAAGCCAAACAGGAGTATGTTGAGGAACAGAAGAGGAAGGAGAAGAAAAAGCAGGAAGATGACGAAGAAGATGACGAGCCAGGTTTTGTGACTTATTGATGGCGTTACAGGAAGTTCCCAGAATTACAAAGTATCTCTCGGTGATAATGCTTTTCGGATGGCTAGGCCGTAATACAGTCTGGCAGTTCCTTCCAGTGTACTTCCAGATGCATATTGACACTGTTTTTCTGATAGGAGTTCTGACATCTATGCCCGCTGCAGTCAGCATTTTACTGGATATACCGGTCAGCAACTATGTCCAGCGCGTGGGAGAAAAATTCGTATTCTTCACAGGCCTGATCTTTGGCGCATTCCCGGGTATAGCTTATTTACTCGCTACGCCTCTCACTCTAGGCCTTGGAAAGCTTTTCGAGGGTGTTTCGAAGAGCCTGGTATGGAACAGCGGATGGAGCCTTTCAATGAAAACCTCTGATGAAGACTCTGAATCAAAGTCGCTGTCCGTTTTTCTTCTAGGCGTAAACCTTGCAGCGATAATAGGCCCTGTCATAGGAGGATACCTGATTCTCAGCAATGGTTTCAGTCTGGTCCTGGGTCTCTGGCTGCTTACATCGATGATCTCGATAGGCCTGTTCCTATCGTACATCGGAATATCGTCTAAAGCGGATAAAGTCTTGATGTTTGAGAAATTGTTTCAGTCCAGGACTTACTCTAATGACTTCAATCACTTGAAGGAACACTGGAGAAAAGTCACACCGGCCTATGGAATGATATTCCTGTACTCGATAATTTTTTCGTTTTTCTGGCTCGCAGTACCCCTGGCCCTAGAAGAAGCTGGAGCAACCTACGTCGAAATGGGTTTTATCTTTGGACTTGCAGCTTTGCCTAAGGCCTTCCAGATATTTTTCGGCGATCTGGCTGATAAAATAGGGAGGTACAGGATGTTGATACTGCTTTCTGCTGCATTGACTCCTGTACTTTTTGCAATGTATTTTTTGGAAGGGCCTTACATGCTGGGAGCGTTTTTCTTTGTCGCAGCCCTGCTGACAAACGGTATACCGCCGATAATACATACAGTATTCGATCAGAGAGCGCCAAAAGATGTTGAAAGCGAACTTGTAGGATTCATGGAGACTTCAAAGCATATAGGCCAGCTTGTAGGCCCTACAATGGCCGGAACAGTTGCCTCAATATTTTCTCTGTCTGCTTCTTTCGCATCCGCTGGATTCATATCCTTGATAATGCTTGGATACTCATTGAAGCTTCAGAGATTCTGAATCTTTCCGAAATCGAACACTCCGGCCTCACGGGAGATAGCATAGGCCTCGAAGTTCTGTATACCTGTTTCCTGAAGTATTGGAGACAACAACTCTTTTTTATTCATCCTGTTTACCTCGCTTCCATTGGAAATTTTGGAAAACGCCGGTAACACTAGTATTTGGCCTCTATCAGTCTTGCCATGTAATAGGCATGGGACTTTCTCCGTAACACCTATTTCATCAGTCAAGGCTAGTGCAGGGTGCTCATGGCCGATAACTAAAGTTTCAAAACTCTGTACTATATTTTCATGTCCGTGGACAAATACAATGCCGTCTTCAGAATAGGATTCAAGGACTCTCAGGCCTTTTTCCTCAACTATTTCCTCTATGAACGTATCGTGGTTTCCCTCTATGATTATGACGTCTTCAAACTCGGTTACCAGAAACTCCATCAAATCTGAGATCTCTCGTTTCTCACTGTAGGTCGTTGAGTACTGATTTTTCAGGTCTCCGTTGATCAAGATCCTATCAGAACCGGTTTCATCTTTCAGGCCTGAAATCTCTTTTTTCAAGTCTTCAAGCTGGAACTCGGGAACGTAATGGCCTCGGGATGTCATACTGGCTTCAAGTCCGAGGTGCAGATCTGTTAATGCTATAAGATCTATTCCAGGAAGATATATTGCTGGTTTTGAGTCTATTATCTCGAAGTCTTTCACTGATTTACAGATTTCCAGATATCTATAAAAGTTTCGAAGAAGTCTTCGCCTGTCGATGCCAGTACATAATCGGCCTTATTTCGATCACAGGCCTGTTCTATACTTTCAACGTGTTTCTCCAGTCTAGACTTGTATCTGTTCCTCGAACTCTGTGAAAGGTATGCACGTAGAGTAGAACTTGACTCAGGGTCCTCCAAAATTGTAGCCCCTCTCATCGATGGGTCCAATTCCTCTGAGTCAAAGACGTTGACAAGTACTACGTCATTACCCTGTATCGATTTCAGGCCTGACTCGATTTCTTCTATATCCGTCAGAAAATCCGAGATTATTATCACGATAGACTTGTTTTCTATACGGGAGCTGTACTCGGTGATACATTTCTCTATCTTGCTTTCTGGTGTTTTCCTCAACTCGTTCAGAGTATCTAACAGGTTAACCATGTTTCCGTTTCTTCTGGCAGATGTTAGATCTGTTAAAGTCTCTGAAAAAACCGAGAACCGGAACCTATCATTCGTCCTGTTAGTCATATAGGCAATTCCCAGGCCTATCTTCGAGGCAAAATCGTATTTCGAGTCTTCTTCGCCAAAATCCATTGAACTGCTTCTGTCAACGATAATGTGGACGGTAAAGTTTTTCTCTTCATCGAAACGTTTTACGTAGAAATCCTTTGTTCTGGCGTAGGCCTTCCAGTCAATTCTTCTGATATCATCCCCTGGCGTATACTCTTTGTGATCCTTGAATATCATTCCTTGGCCAGAGTATGAGCTTTTCTGTTCGCCCTGTCTGATCTCACTGCTTTGCTTTTTCAGGGCTAGATGAAAGTTCTGCAAATCTTTCAGAAACGCTGGTTGAATCATAACTCCTCCACTATATCATCTATGACATCATCAGGGTTCAATCCTTTTTTCTCGGCTGAGAAACTTAGGCCTATCCTGTGTCTGAGCACTGGCCTGGCCATTTTCCTCACATCCTTCATTGAGACATGGTTCCGGTTTTCAATTAATGCCCGGCCTTTCGATGCCAGTACAAGATTGATTGAGGCCCTCGGTGAGGCACCGTACTCTAGTTCTTCTCTTTTCCTTGTAGCTCTTACGACCTGGACTGCATTCTTTCTTATATCATCTGCGATCGGCACATCACGTGTAAATTCCTGTAACTTGATCAATGCATCTTTTGATAGAACCTGCTCAAGCTCAGGGTCATAATCCAGCTCCTGTGTGAACCTCTCCACTATACGGTCCTCTTCATCGCTGCTCGGAAACTCCAGTTTCACCTTCATCATGAAACGATCTCTCTGAGCCTCTGGAAGAGGATAGGTTCCCTCCTGCTCGATCGGGTTCTGAGTAGCTATCAGGAAGAAAGGCCTGTCCAAGCTGTAAGAGTTGTTTCCCACGGTAACCTGTTTCTCCTGCATCGCTTCAAGCAGAGCTGACTGGGTTTTAGGAGTTGCTCTGTTGATCTCATCGGTCAGAACCATGTTCGCAAATATAGGCCCCTGCTGAAAGATAAACTCAGCTTTCCCTGAAGACTCATCGACTATATGCGTACCAGTTATATCAGAAGGCATGAGATCTGGTGTCGACTGTATTCTTGAAAATTCAAGGCCTAAAGTACGTGAGATAGTCGATGCCATCTTTGTCTTACCCATTCCAGGGTTTGACTCTAGGAGTATATTCCCGTCACAGAGTATGCTCGTTAAAATCTGGTCAATAATCTCTTCCTGGCCTACCATTACCTTATCGACTTCGTTTTTGATTTCCGCCAGTTTTTCATTCACTTTCTCATACTTCACAGAATCCTTTTTACCGGACAGTTTCATACAGTAAAAATAGGAGGTCTATCCATTAATAATTATTCAAGATTTCTGATCGCAAGGCTATATCTCTGAGCAAGCTCCAAGTCCTCATCAAGCTCATCATCAGAGGCCTCAAAACGCAGTTCCTGGTTCTCAAGGCCTCTCCTGAAGCCTTCGTCCAAGCTCTCACCCTCGCCCTCGACTGTAATATTTACGTTCGTTCCGGTAGTATCTATCTCGGTTGGTTCACCCATCACCTCAGATGCGTTACCTATCACTTCTTCATCTCCGATATCTGATATATCCGAGAATGGATTTTCAAACCCCGAATAATCTATGTCGATCGCCGGCGCCACCAGGCCTGACACCGCTGTCAGAATCGCAAGTCCGCCTACAAGGAAAAGCTTCTGGAATATTCTCTCAGATGGAATTATGCTTTCAGAGCTTACTTTTCGAGCTCGCTCCATCACATCGTTGAACAGGGCCTGCGTGATTTCATCCCGTCGATCAAGGTTGTCCTCTGCAGTCCTCAGGAGTTCGTCAAGTCTCTGATTTTTCTCCTCGTAAAGTTCAACCGAGTACCCTCTTGAGAGCTGGTAAAACCGTGTCAGGAAAAAAGCAAAGCCGATAAGGCCTAGAGCTCTGAGATCGTAACTGTAACTGGCTATGAAAGCTGCAAAATTCAGTGAGAGGACAACGATCAGAGTATCCAGAAAGCTTTGAAGCACTCTAACCTTGAGGTACTCTCTCTTCAAGCGTTTGAATAAGTCTTCAACTCTCATTAATTGTATACTCTACATATATAATGGTCTTCCGCGAGGTTTTCCTCTTCACATATTGAGAGTATTTGACTTCTTGCAGTTTCGTAGTCCTCTCTCAGGTTATTTCTCTCGTCTCTTAAGGCCTGTGTCTCATTTTCAAGGTCTTCGATCTCTTGCTGTAAATTCTCTGTCGACTCGCTACGATTATTTAAGCGGCCCTCTAACTCATTTATCTGATCCCTGAGCTGTTGCTCCCGGTCTTCACGAGCTGAAAGATTTGCCTGCGTTTCATTAAGATCTTTTTCTACATCTGCAAGGCTTTCTTGAAGCTTTTGGTTCTCATCTGTCAGTTCACTGGACTCTGTCTGGTAAACAATTGAAAGCCCTGTGACAAGTGAAAGGCCTACAATTGTTGTCAACAGCAGGAAAGGGTTGAGTCTTCTCTTAAGCAGAAACTTCATCTCTGGAAATTAATTGGATTCTGAAGGTTTAATACCTAGGCCTATTTTTTAAGTAGAATACAGACTAATTTTATACTGATGTCAGAGGATACCTGTCACTTCGGCCATCACATTGAGTACTGTCGGTGGCGTGGAGGAGGGCCTAATGGGGAGGCAGCAAAAGCCGTAGAGAAGATGAGAGAAGGAAAGATAACTTCATACAAAGAGCTTCAGGATGAAGGCCTTGACATAATGGATATCATGGGAGATCACATCAGAAAAGTAAAAGTCTCTGGAGGAGGTCAAGGAGACGGTTACGGTGCGATACTGACAGCGCCAGATAAATACGATGACGATCTTGGGTATCAAGTCTCCAGAGTCGAGGAATCAGTTTTCGTGTCTCCTCAGAGCCAGTTGCACGATGAATTTATGCAGAGAAAACAGCAGGCAGAGCAACGTGTAAACCAGACTATGCAGGGATTCTCTGATCTTCTTGAGGAAAAACATTTGCTTGAACACGATATCAGGAAGCTGAGAAGCAGGGCGGAGGCTGTCAATGATAAGGACGAGGCCTTGCTGAAGGGGGATTTTGTTGAACTGGTTGACGGTGCGAACGCTGGATCCCAGCAGGGTGGAGAAGCGGCTTTGAAGACTCTGCAGGAGAGGAATATATATCCGACTATTGTCTCGGATTTTATGGAGATGGATTCGGTAGATGATTTAAAGAAGGCCTCGGATCGTGAGGACGGTGAGGATGGAGTACTGGCTGAACTGCCGAATAATGAAAAGGCGGTGCTACGGAAAAAGTTTGCGATGTATGAGAAATGGAAAGATCTTTACGGAAGCGAGGTTAACCGCAGACTTGAGGAGTTGAAGGCACAACTACAGCATATTGAGAGCAGTATTGAGGAGACTAGGGACAGAATTGAACCGTATATCAGGGATGTTGTAATGATCAATAATATGGGTGAAAACCAGCACCTGATCAATAACTATTACCAGTGGAAAGGTTATGCATCGATGATCCGCCAGCTCAAGTTTATCTGTTACAAACCTATGGAAAAGAAACATGGCGAGTTATATCCTGCTGACGAAGGAGAACCAACCCATTATAGAGTGATGCATATCATGGGGCATCACGTAGTTCAGGCCAACTCAGATCAGCCAAACCAGCCTGGCGGAAGCTCAACAGGTGTAATCTGGTGGAGGCCTGCTATCGTATGCAAACATGTTTTTGAAAACATAATTAAGCCCAAGATAGACAAAGCTGAGAGCATGGCGGATGAAATGGTTGATAAACATGTAGGCAGTTTCGAACCTGATCCGGAGGCCGAAGAGTACAGAGATGCACGGGAGGAAAGAGAAATGTCGGTGAGGGAGCTTAGAATGGCGGTGCAGGAAGAACTTGGAGAATCAATTCCAATAGAGTTTTCCTCAAAGATAAGAAGAATAGAGGACGGCCTTGACAGCCCCGAATCAGTTGAAAATAAATTCGGAGAAAAAGAGTTTGAGGCCTTAAAAAACGTTCTTGAGATAGAAAACGAAGATCATGATGGAGAGAGTGAAATGTATGGCCCGCTCCAAAAGGAGATCAAGAATTTTACCGGCAAAACCGATGAATACTACCTTGAGGACGGCGGAATGAGAGATATGATCACGGAGTTTCGCTTTGAGTTTTACTTTGACTGGAAAATTGGTCTAGGCCTTTACACAATGAAGTGAAAAAATCAATGGATCTCAGTTACCTGCTGAAAAAATTCAAACCCGATCTGGAAGAGAAAGAGGTGGACTTGGCTGAACTTAATTATAAAGTCGGGAACACCTCTGGAATGGATGTAGTAGGGGATTTACCATCTGATTTGGCAAAAAGACTTGGCAGAAATGCACAGAGAGGAGGTGGAGAGATAGAAATCCAAATTGATAATCCAACAAGCTTTCATCTCGATAGAAAATCATTATATAATGTTATTGAGCAGCTAGGCCTTGATGTATCTATTCACAGCGACCCAAACGTTGGTTATACCTCGGCTTACAGGACTGGGCAGGGAAGAGGTTATAATCCAACGCATCAGTACTTCACCCAGTATCTCCAAGAACTTGCGTCTTTCAAACAGGAGAAAAAGGCTAGAGACCTGGATTTTAATATTTCAAGGATTAATCCTCATATCTCGACGGATGAGATACCGGCCTTGAAGGAGAGAATGGCTCAGGATGTTTCGGTAGATCCTTTTGGCGTGCCGACAGAAGATTTCAGCAGAGAGGCTGTTGAACGCAGAAATACTCTGCAATCCAATTTTTACGTTAACAAAGATTTCTTGGAAGATCTCTACTTCACTCTTTACCTCAGGGAGTCGAACTATGCTTTTGAACAGTTTCAGGCCTTTGCAGGTTATAGCACGGACTTTGATAAAATATGGAAGTTTGTGAGGCATAGAGCAGCAAAAAATATACTTGAACAGGAGCTTCCTGACATAGACCTGGATGAAAGGGTCAGAGAGTATATAGTGATGGCCCAGACTATCTCGATGACGGACCAGGCCATTGGCCAGAGCTGGAGAGAGGTGGTTTCGGAAACAGAACTGAATCCGTCAATTGTGATTGGAGATGATATTGCTCAACAGCTGCTTGAGGAAGTGGGTGTCGACGATCCAGAAGACTTACCTGATGAATACAGGAGGGTGTATGAAATGCTTGAGGAGAGGGAAGGATCGATTGAATATCTTTCTGAAGTGAATCAGCTCATGCCTGGAGAACGTGTCTCTGTAAGCGAGATAAGAAACCTTGATGCAGTGCTTAGACAGGTAGAAGAAGGTTCTCAGATATTTGGGCTTGTGGAGAACTCTGATCCGGATCAAATTATCAAGGAGGCTCTTGACGATGCGTTTGAAGAGTTGTGGGCGCCTGTGGATGACTACAGGGATGTTAATGACAGCTATATTTCAATTGAAGGAAAGATGCAAGGCCTTCAGAGAAGATTGGATGTTCAGCAGCTCAGAGTTCTGGAATTAGCCTATAAACTTGGTAGAGAAGGTTCTTTCAGTGTAAATGGTTTTGATGATATAAACATTGATCAGGCTGCTGCAAAGGTAATGGCAGGCTTTCCCGAGTTTTACACAGATAGAGATAACAAGAGTCATGAAGAACTTCACAGAGATCTTTTAAACCGTGTTCTGGAAAGTCAGAGGATTGAGCGGCTTCTAAGAATGGAGGCTGTGATTTTCTATCAGCTCTTGCCAACTTGGATGAGAAACAGCGACTCGGAATGGCTTTTTGAAGGAGAAAAAGTGCATAAGGCCTATGAGGCCCCAAAGTTTCTCTGGGATGTTATGGTTGAGAGCAATTGGGATTATAACTTCCGTGACCCTGGAAGTGAGGACTGGTACTTTAATTTACTGGAGAACAATCAAGATTTTCGAAGGGATGTGGCAGCGGCTTCTGCGGCAGTCTATGCATGGGGGCATTTTACGCAGAGAGAGTCGGATTTCCAGATGGATGGAAACGAGTATATTGAAAGAGATTACGATGAATGCACATGGATTGAGTGGATGAATAGGTACGGTATCGGGGTGAATATGGAGGCGATGCAGGGATCCCCGCAGCAAGAGTTCAAGCTTTGGAGGCCTTCACATATCGTTGCGATGTGTCATGCTGTAAATATGACTTCTAGGGAGAAACTCGGAGAGATTGATGATGAACTCTATGGATCTCCTGTAAAATTTACTATAGATATGGAACATACATCTAGTTTTGGGGTAAATCCCTGGAAGGAGATGGAGGAGCTCATAGAACAGGAAAAGGCCTTGGCTGAGAGAAAGGAGGAAGAAGACTGGAACATCAAGGTTGATCCGGAAAGGCCTCTTGCTGAAACTGTGAGGATGTACCATCTTACAAAGCCGGGTCAGGAAACAACTCAGGGAACAGGGCATTTACACGGTCCTTTCCGTTTCGGCGATAAACAGCTTTACACATGGCTCCATGATATGGTGAAGAATGGATTTGCTCAGAGCAGTGAGAGAGCTTCTATCATGTATGAGATAGGAGGTGATCAGACCGGTACAGTCCAGAAAGCTAAACTTACAATGAATATGATAGAAATGGGTATAGAGCCTGAAGATCTCGATCCTTCGAGAGTTGATCCAGGTAAAGAATATGAGAGCGAGGAAGAGGCCTTGATCGCAAGATTCTTCGAGATGGACAGGCCTCATTACAGTAGGGAATGGGCAAAAATAGAGGAACACGCCTTTGATCCATTGAAAGGCCTTTTAGAGGCTCCGGAGTTCGAGTACACGTTCACAAGCTCCGGTGCTTTTGATCGGGGGAAGCAAAGAGAGTTTCCTAACGAGGAATATCGTTAGTAGTTAAAATCATCTGAAATTCTTTTTCCGCCTTTTTTGAGGTTGTCTTTGATTGACTGCCATCCTGGAACAGTATTGCTTTTGAAAGTCTCCATACTGTGTCTTTTCTGGATTTCAGAACGGCTGTCGGACCAAGGTATCCCAATTGTTATGTAATCGTGATCGCCTATATTTTCAAATTCATATTCAAAGCTTTCCCCGCTGAAATCCACGGTTCCAGGTATTCTAGAAGCTATGTTTTCTGATATATTTTCTATTTCTGGTATACTGTCTCCAGCAGTATAAACTGCGCCTTTGAACCATTCCGTAGGCCTGGTTTCTGATACTTTCATTGCTTCAAAATCATCGAAGTTCAAAGCATAGCCGTCTTCAAGGCCTTCCATTCCTGTGTTTCTGGCTGTCTCGAAGTTTGTTCTGGGAACGTTGTAGCTCCAGGTCCCAAGTATTAGAGGATTTCCATTTTTTGATTCCTCCAGAGCCTGGACATCAGCTACTCTGCTAGGCTTGTCTTTATATGTGTAAGTCTGCATTTTTTCCTCTTCAATATCGAGGCCTGAGTCGGAGATTTTTTCGGTATAGCCTTCTTTTACGAATAGATTGTTAAATTTTGAATCATTGAATACTTTCTCGAATCTTTCTAGAAAAAGTTCTGATTCTGGGACTCCAAGCAATGCGACATCATAGTCTTCAATAGATCTGTTAGAAAAAAGACTATTGTAGGCCTTTTCCGGATTAAATTCTCCGAATTCTTTACTTCTTACGTTGTCTGGCATTAGACTGTAAACCACATCTTCTCGACTCATGTAACTTTCAAGTAACAAATGTACCGGAAAGTTTTTAAAATCTGTTATGGTAACTACGTTATGTGAGGTCTAATGAGTTCTAAAGACAAACTTCAGAGCATGAGAGAGAAGTCAAAAGAGAGAAGGATGGAGGCGGCACAGGAATTCTCGGATAAACTAAATGAGAAACTGGGTGATAAGGTGAAATGTGTTGCTGTCTGGGGTAGTGTAGCAAAGGGAGAGCACGGGCGTGAATCGGATATAGATACTCTAGTTATACTTGATGATACAAAGTTGGAGAAAGACGTTCCAGATGACGCAAAGAAAAAGATTCAGAAAAAGGTAACAGATCTTGCGAAGGAGACGGATGAAAGGATCACCATACAGTATTTCCCTTTCCTGACTGAGTTCTGGGATGCATTGAGGAAGGGAGAGCCTCTTGCCATAGAGGCCGTCAGGAACGGAGAACCTGTCTATGACACAGGTATTTTCATGCCTGCAAAGAGGCTTCTTCAGAGAGGCAAAATATCAGGAACACAGGAATCAGTTAGGAAGAGGCTTAAACTCGGTGCCAGAGGTTATAAGAAGGCTGAACAGCAGTTGAAGTCTTCTACACCTCACAAACTTGAACAGGCTATGGCCTCAGCTGGACAAGCACCTATCATGCTTGCAGGAAAGAATCCTCCAGCCAAAGAGAACGTCCCCGACGTACTTGAGGAGATGTTTGTTGATGATATGTTAGAACAAGAGTATGTTGATATTGCTGAGGATTTGCACGAATTCGGCAATCTGGGAGAGAAGAACCCAGAAGAAGTCACAGGTCAGGCAGTCGATGAACACCTGGAAAAGGCTGATAAATTCATCCGAAGAATGCACGAATTAGTATCTCAGATGGGGGCTAGAAAGAAGGTCCAGAATCTGGTTGAAGACTATAAAAAATTCCTCAAGGCCAACGTGGCAATGCTTAAATCGCAGGGAGTCGAACCTCCTAAAGATAAGGAAGATCTGCCAACTGTTGTAGATGAGGAACTAGATGTAGGCGATGAACACGTACAAATGTTCGAGAAATGGGACTCAATAATTGAGAAGATAAAAGAGGAAGATCTCGATGAGGTAAACGAAAAGAAACTTTACGAACTAAAAAACAGTTCCAGAGAATTTATCTCAGAAGTTGGTCAAGACCTCAGAGAGATGAAAGAATCAGAGACAGATAAAATGACACCGGATGTAGATCCCTCAAAAGTGGCACAGGGAATAGGCGACAAAAAGATGCCGGATGCAAAAAATCCCGAGACAGAAGAAGAAAAGTAGGCCTTAATTTTCCTCTGGAAAAAGGTACTCGTGAACATGAGAATGCTCTAGTTTCCAGGCCTTATCTTTCATATCTTCTTTTTTGACAAATTCAGGCCTCCCTTCCCAGCTTTTGTTTTTTTCACCGCGTGTCACTTTTCCGTGGAAGAAAAAGGTGATTCCTCCGTGGTTATGAATATCAAGTAAATCTCCGATTTCTACATCGAAACCTGTCTCTTCCTTTACCTCTCTTTTTGCTGCTTCGCGCAGGTCCTCGCCTGATTGAATGAGGCCTCCTGGAAGCTCATAATGCGAGTCCGCGTTCAATACAAGGTAATCATTATGGTCTCCTTCAGCCATCACGGCTACACTTACGGGTGCCCAGAGAACCTTTCCGATTAAACGGGTTAAAACCAGTCTTTCGAATGGGCCTTTGATCAGCTTTCTCAAATACTTCATAATTGAAGATATAAGTTGAGTAAAGTTAAAGCCTACCAGTTCCAAACACTGGATGTGAGAATACTCTACATCTGTACAGGAAATTCCTACAGAAGCCCGCTAGCAGAGGCCTTAACTAGAAGATATTACCCTAATCTAGAAGTAGAATCGGCAGGAATTCATGCAGTCAAAGAAGTAGCTGAAGTCACAAAGAATCAGTTAGATAAGAGAGACGCATTAGAATACGTGAAGCCTGGTCCTGATCATGTCTCTCAAAGAGCAATTGATGAAGCAGACAGAGTTGTGTGCATGATGCCTAAACACAGCGAGTACATCAAGAGAAACTTCGAGATAGATCCGACAAAAATTGAGGTCTGGAACATTGAAGATCCAATCCATCCAGATGTAAAGCCTGAAGAAGCCTTTGAAGAGATCGAGGAAGAGGTTAGAAACTTAGATGGATAAAGAATTGAAAGAAAAAATTGAAGCTAAGGAGTTTATAGGTTTTATAGATTCTTTTGAGGAAATTGAGGAAGGCTTAAACTCTATTTACAGGATAGAGGCCTCAAAAGGAGAATTTATAGTTAAAGAAAGAACAAATGAAAGGAATGATATCGAATGGTTCAGAGCTGAGCCATTGATTTATGATGAACTATTCAATCTTGATATTCCGTCTCCAGAAGTGGCTTTTTCCAGGCCTTATCCAGAAGAGGGAAATCTATTCTTTGTAATGGAAAAGCTTGAAGGAGTGAATCCTGAGGGGTTCAAAAAAGAAATAGATTTTGAGGCCTTGAAATCTGTAATTGAAGAGATTGGTCGAATTCTTGGAGTAATTCATTCAAACACGGATTTTGATGGTTTTGGCATGCTTGGAGGTTTTGAGGGCGAAGTTGAAAATGTCTACGATTTCGAAAGCTGGACTGAATCAGTTCAGGAAAGCCTGGAGAAACTCGAAGAACTGATAGATGAAGGCCTAGAAGATCCTCCAGAACTTGGTTTTCCAAGAGATCGAGAGATAGAGGAAAAGCTGCCTGAGAGGCCTGAATCAGTTCTTCTTCATATGGACAACAGGCTTGATAACTTGCTTGTTGATGGAGAAGAAGTTACGGCATTCCTTGACTGGAGTCATCCGGAATCAGGCCACCACGAATACGATATTGTGCGAGCAGAGTATCTCTTGATTGACTATGATCTGGACTTTCTATCTGATGATAAGAAAAATAAGCTAAGAGAGATTCTCTATGAGGCCTATGAACATAAAATGGCGATTGACAGAGATAATTTTGATGAGAGGAGAGGCCTTTACAGAAAAATAACTGTGATCTGGATAATAGCAGGGTTCCCGAACTGGGGATCGGAATTTGATGAAGAAACAAGGAAAGAATACAGAGAGGAATTAATCGAGAGAGCAAGGATTGAAGGGCTTTAGGCCTCTTCTTCCTGCATCTCTTTGATCTTCTTCATTCTAAATGTCTCTTCTCTTTCCCGCTCTTCAAGTAGCTGTGTAACTGTGTCAAGGCCTGCCTCCATTTCCGGAATGATCTTGTGTTCAAGTGCGTTAACCCTTCTCTTTGTCTTCTCTATTTCGTCCAGCAGTCTCATTATCTTTGTCTGGGTCTCTGCTGCGTCCACAACCTTTTCTAGAAGTTCCTCGTATTTATCAGCGGTCGAATCCACCCGTGAACTTGAGTTTGAGAGACCGTAATCTCTTTCCATCAGGCCTCTTTGAGCTTCAATTGATTCAATCTCGGGGACTTTTACTCCCATTATATTCTGTGACTCCATTTCTACTTCTGAACCGTTTTCCTCTGTAAGTGTGTTGGCTCTTAGAGTTGCTTCCCCGTCGTATATCTCTGTTAGAAGAAGTTTAAGACGTGCTTCACCGTAAAGATCAGCAAGTGCAGCATTTACGTCCTGTGCATCGTCTACGACCTTCATGAACTCATGTATCAGGCCATCCCGTTTCTGTTCAAGTATGGAATGGCCGTTTTCCGCCAGCTCAATGCCTTCTTTCAGCCTGAGTTCTTCGCTTCTCGTAGGTTTAACGTCTTGAGCCATCTTGAATTACTCCCATTCAACTTCTCTATCCTCCAGTTTTTCCTCAATCAAGTTATTGTCAATCCTTGTAAGCTCTGATTCAGGCACGATTGACAGTAGATCCCAGGCCAGTTCTAGGGACTCCTCGATATCTCTGTTGCCTCTGAATCCCTGATCAACAAAGTTCTCTTCGTACATATTGGTGAACTCAAGTACCTTTTCATCTCTATCGCTGAGTGCGTCCTCTCCTACAATCGCTACAAGATCTCTCAGATCCTGTCCCTCGGCGTATAGAGCATAGAGCTGGTCTTTGACGTCTCCATGGTCTCCACGGGTATAACCTTCTCCGATACCGTTGTCCATTAACCTTGACAGAGACGGCAGTACATCTATTGGAGGCCTGACATCCTGATTATCTAGATCCCTGTCGATCACGATCTGGCCTTCTGTAATATAGCCTGTAAGGTCAGGGATCGGGTGTGTCATGTCGTCTCCGACCATTGTCAGAATTGGAAGCTGGGTGACAGATCCATCCTTTCCTTCAATAATTCCGGCTCTTTCATAAAGTTCTGCCAGATCAGTGTACATGTATCCCGGGTATCCTCTTCTTCCAGGTACTTCCTCTCTTGCTGCGGAGACCTCTCTCAATGCGTTACAGTAATTTGTCATATCTGTCATTATGACAAGAACTTCCATTCCCTTCTCAAATGCAAGGTATTCTGCTGTAGTCAAGGCCATCCTCGGTGTAATGATTCTCTCCGGTGCGGGATCTGAGGCCTTGTTCAGGAACACAACTGATCTCTCAAGTGCGCCTGTCTCCTCAAACTCCTCTATGAATTCCTGGGATTCTTCCTCTGTAATTCCCATCCCCGCAAACACTACAGCGAAATCCTCTTCATCACCCTGTATATCAGCCTGTCGAGCGATCTGCATCGATAGTTCGTTATGAGGCAGGCCTGAAGCAGAAAATATTGGAAGTTTCTGACCTCTAACCAGAGTGTTCATGACGTCGATTGTGGAGACTCCTGTCTGAATGAAGTCCTCAGGTAGTTCCCTTGAAGAAGGATTTATGGCCTCTCCCTGTATATCTCTTTCCTCTTCTGGAATTATTTCGGGTCCCTCATCGATTGGATCTCCTTTACCATCGAGTACTCTGCCCAGAAGGTCTTCAGTCACAGGCATTTTGACGTTTTCGTTCATGAAACGCACCTTCGCATCCTGTCCGATTCCCTGTGTCTCCTCGTAGACCTGTACGACTACAACGTCTTTCGAGGTCTCCAGGACTTCTCCCTGTTTTAGGCCTCCGTCAGGAGTCTCAATTTCGACGATGTCCCCGTAGGCGATGTCTTCGGTTTTCTCTACAAAGACCAGAGGGCCTTTGACTTCGTTAATCGTCTTGTATTCTTGCTGTACCATTCAGATCACCTTAATTCTTCAAACTCTTCGTTCATCTGGTTTTTGATCTCTTCCTTTACATCAAGGAAGTCTTCGCTCGTCGCCATCTGGCTTATCTGATTCTTGCTGCTCAACGAGATAATATCTTCTACCACTGCTCCATCATCTAAAACTTCATAGGCCTCATCAGCCCAGTCAAGTATCGTCTCCAAGATATGATAGGTCTTTTCTGGAGATGAGTACTGATCTACCGGATGGAAAGCATTTTGTTGAAGGTAAAACTGTTTGACCATAGTACCAATCTCGAGAGTCAAACGCTCCCTCTCAGGTAATGCATCTTTACCTACAAGCTGGACAGTTTCCTGTAACTCCCCGTCTTTCTGAAGTATATCTCTCATCCTCTGGATGTTAGACTGCCAGTCTTCGTGAACTTCCTGTTCAAAGTGGCCGGCTAGCTTGTCCTTGTAACCGGAGTAAGAATCATCCCAGTTAATCGATGGGAAATGCCTCTTTTCCGCCAGATCCTTGTCCAGAGCCCAGAAATTCTTCACAACTCTCAATGTGTTCTGTGTGACCGGCTCGGAGAAATCTCCTCCCGGCGGTGAAACAGCCCCAACAACGGAAACAGATCCCGGATCCTCCATCCCGAGAGGCTCAACTCTTCCAGCTCTTTCGTAGAACTCTGCGAGTCTCGAGGAAAGATAGGCCGGGTATCCTCGTTCTCCTGGCATCTCTTCCAGTCTTGCTGAGATCTCTCGCATGGCCTCTGCCCAACGACTTGTAGAATCTGCCATCAGTGCAACGTCGAGGCCCATGTCTCTGAAGTATTCTGCGATTGTCACTCCAGTGTAGATTGAGGCCTCTCTTGCTGCTACAGGCATGTTTGAAGTGTTTGCGATCAGTACTGTTCTATTAATGATTTTGTCTCCTGTCTGTGGATCTTCAAGCTCTGGGAACTCTTCCAGTACTTCTGTCATCTCGTTTCCACGTTCTCCACATCCGATGTAGACGATGATGTCTGCGTCGGAGAACTTTGCCAGGCTCTGCTGTGTAACTGTCTTTCCTGTCCCGAATCCTCCAGGTACTGCTGCTGTACCTCCTTTTGCGATCGGGAACAGTCCGTCAAGTACTCTCTGTCCTGTAATGAGAGGGACTTCTGGCTTCAAATCTTCATCAGCAGGCCTGGAGTCTCGGATAGGCCATTCCTGCCTCATAGAAATTTCCTCATCTGAATCAAGTTTCACCACTGTTTCTTTCACAGTGTGTTTTCCACTTTTTACTTCTGAGACTTCTCCGCCCTCGCTGTCTGGAGGTATGAGAACCCGGTGTTTTCCATATTCTACCTCTACTGTTCCGACTACATCTCCAGCTTCTACTTCTTCTCCTTCCTCTACTCTAGGAGAAAAGTCATACTCTTTGTCAAGGTCGATTCCGGGAGCGTCCTCTCCCCTTGAGATAAAGTCTCCAGTCATCTCCTGAAGTTTCTCAAGAGGCCTCTGAAGTCCATCGTAAATACTTCCTAGTAGGCCTGGCCCTAGCTCTACAGAAAGTGGCTGTTCTGTGTTTTCCACTGGTTCTCCGGGTTTTACTCCTGTTGTGTCCTCGTAGACCTGGATATAGGATTTGTCTCCTTCAATCTGGATGACTTCCCCCATCAGTTCTTCTTCCCCGACGTATACCACGTCATACATCTGGGCATCCATCCCTGTTGCTACGACTACAGGCCCTGCTACCTTGAAGATTTCTGCTGACATTAGAGATCGCCTCCGCGACTCCAATCTATCCTAGAAATAATTTGTGTTCCGTGTTCCATTTTTGTGTTTCACCTTATAGTATCCAATTTTCAACCGTGATTTCAAGTTATATCTGCTCCAATCGCTTTCTTGATTTTATCCTGAAGTCTCTCACTTTCCGCCTCTTCTGAAAGGCCTATGACCACTGGCTCAACAGACTCCTCTATTTGCTGCCTTCTCTTCTTGCTTGAGGCCTTTATATCCTTTTCTTCTGCTACAAGAATGCCTATATCATTTCTCTCCAGTAATTCGCCTATTTCTTGCTCGAAGTCTTCAGATCTGAAGGTCTTCTTGATGCCTGCGAGTTTGAACCCAAGCAGGAATTCTTCGCTTCCGATAACTCCTATCTCTTTCTTTTTACCTGAATCAACCATCAGGCGATCACCAGATTTTCCCTGATAGTATCCTGATTTTGGATTCCTGTCTCTTTTGCCCTAGCGATCATCCTCAGATTCTCTATCTCTATCGTCTTTGCCACCAGATAACCTATAACTGAAGAAAGGCCTAAAGGCTCTCTGTGCAAAGTTGCAAGGGCTCTTTCAAGCCTTTTCTGCTCCATAGAATGTTCAAGCTCTTCAAGGTTCTCACCTGAGGCGTCTGTAATCCTTTCAGCCTCCTCAATAGCTGACTCTGTGTCTTCAGCATCAAGAACAGGATTTAAAACCTCGCTATCCGAGGCAAGTCTTTCAGTAATCTCCTCTCGACTCACACCGTACTTTTTCAGTCTGAGAGCAATTTCTATATCCTGATAGAGCTGTTCTGTCTCCACAAAACTCTGAAACTCTTTACTCTTGGTGCTGGATGCAATATCCCTAATCTCTTGTGTGTAGGCCTGATCCAGGCATTTCTCAATCTCTTCAGGGGTTTCACATTCCCTGATCTTTGACCTGTAATCTAGATCCGAGTCCTTGAATTCAATGCGGTCTATAATTTCCTCAAGTGAGGCCTCTCTAATTTTCTCAAAGCTGAGTCCCATTGTACCGATTGGGTAAAGTATATGCTCGATTTCCTCTGACTGGTCTGTCTGTTTCCAGCGGATGATTCTTTTGTAATTTATTATATCAAATCTTCTGATATAGGCCTTGATAATCGGTTTTGCATCTTCAGATGAAATTTTCAACAGGTGCTCTAAGGTATTTGCCAGATTCCTATTAAGAGATCTCTCTATCAGATCTGCTCCCTTGAACTCCGACCCAAATTTGTTGATCTCCTTCGAGTACTCTCCTTCCTCCAACTTCCTGGAAATCTCATTGACATCCATTTTCAGGAGTTTATCATAGTCTCTCTCAGTATACAGTTTCGCCTTCTTTGCAGAGGTTCTTGCGTACATGTAAGGATAGTCTTTCACTCTTCAGCATCACCTATCAGAATCTTGGCTATATTCCCTCTGTGCCTCTTCCTGAAATCATCTACAATTCTGTCAAAACTTAAATTAAGCGATTTTTCTTCGTTTTCCGATTCCAGTATGAGGCCTTGCTCATCCATTACCTCAAAATCAGTCTCAACAACGTCTTCAAACTCCTTACTTCCCACAACGTTGTTGACCTCGAAGTCGGCCATATCTCTGGCGTTTTCCACGAATTTCTCCAGCTCTGAATCTGATAAACCCTCCAGTTCCTCTTCGAAGGCCTTGAAAACTGATTCAACTGTTTTCTGCCTGCTCTCTTGAATCCGTTTCTTCGCATCCATTTGTGCCTTCGAGATCTCTTTCTTCCTCAAGGCCTGTTTCTCCTGTTCTATCTCCCGCTTTACTTCCTCTCTGATCTGTTCAGCCTCTCGTTCCGCAGACTCTATTATTTCATCTGACTGTTCTTCGCCGTCTTCTTTTATTCTTGAGGCCTTTTCCTCTGCTTCGTTCAAAATCTCGTCTTTTACTTCTTGAAGTCCCATAATATTGTTTTTTTGAATAAATTAAGTGAAGAGGCCCCGTGAAAGGGCCTCGTTTGGTTTTTCTCTATATGAATCCTGCGATTACCAGTGCAACAACCAGTCCGAAGATAACGATTGTCTCCGGAATAGCTACCAGGATCAGTACGTTACCGAAAAGGCTGTCGTCTTCGGCAAGTGCTCCGATACCTGCTGTTCCGATCTTTGCCTGAGCCCATGCTGTTGCAAGAGCAGAGACAGCGATCGCGATTGCTGCGCCTAGTGCTGCGCCAAGTTCTAGTGCCATTGTTTTAGGTTTTCACCTCGAAATATAGATTTGTTGAAGGCCGATGCCTTCCCTCTGGAGATCATTACTTTTCGCCTCCGAATGGATTGTATTTTCTTCCTCCACCGCTGTAGAACCATCCGAACTGTTCTACATAGTGAAGTCGGATTCCCTGAAGGAATCCTTCCATGATTTTGATGAAAGTCAACAGTGTGTGACCGATGATCATTATCAGTGTGCCTCCGGCCAGTCCCATTAAACTTCCGGATGCAAGCATTGGACTTGCCATCTGGTTCACCGTACCTGCTAGAGTGTAAGCTGCGATACAGACACCGAAAAGTCGGAGATATGACAGAATATTCGATATCAGGCTTGGAATCTCGACAATGCCCTCAACTCCTTCACCTTTGTAAAGCATCACCAATGTAGGAATACCGATTCCCAGGCCTGTTGCAAGGCCTGGAATGGTTCCGTAACTGCTTGATACCAGATAACCTGTCAATGCACCTACCTGTAAAAGAATCCACGAACCCTTAGCGAAGACTGCCTCCAAAAGCCCATGATGTACGTATTCGTTGTAGGCCCCTATCAAAAGACCCAGGTTGACATGCGCCACTCCAATCAGTATTGAAAGGTAAAATATCTCTGTAAACAGGTCTCCTCTGTAGAAAGGAGTATGAAGTACGTGGAAACCGAAAAATTCTCCGTAGATAATTCCAAAAGCTATCGTCGCTGCAGAAGTCCACAGAAGAGCCTTGAAAAGCTTCGACGCCTGCGGGAAGAATGTAATCCCTGTAAGGAAGACCAGGCCTGACGTAATTCCGTATCCTGCGTCTCCAATCATCATCCCGAAGAACAATGGGAAAGTCAGCAACAACATGAAACTTGGATCGATTTCGTCGTACTGAGGCCTCGCCATTAGATCGGTAAGGCTTTCGAAAGGCCCTACAGCCCTGTTGTTGCTGTATTTTACAGGCGGACTGTCTTTTTCTCCGGCTTCCTCGATCTCTATGTGGATCTTGTTTTCACTAGCTGAAATTAATCTATTTCTCAGAGTGTTTTCTTCTTCTGAAGGAATCCATCCCTCTGCGATAAACGATTTCTCTGTCATCGCAAAATTCAGAGGGGCTTCAGCCTTCTCAACCCTTTCAGACATGTATTCCTCGACATAGTTGAGCTTTGGACCCCATTGTTCGCTTATATCATTGTAATCACTCTTAACTTCCTCAAGTTCTTGTTCTTTCTCTCGAATCTTTTCCTCTATATTAGAGATGGCCTCAATAGGCCTCCCAGAAATAGAATCGCTGTATTCATGCTCTTCAGCCCCTGTATTTCTCAAGGCCTCTTCTATTTTATCCTCAACAGTTTTTCGGTATGTAAGGACTGAAAGATTTCTTCCGTGGAAAATTTCGTACTGATCGGTTCCAACCTCTTCCTCAAACTTAGAGGCCTCGAAATCCAAGACTTTGAACTTCAAGGAGTTCGTTGAAGATATGTCGTCAAGGTTTATGTCAACTCCTCTCAATTTTCTGTAAAACTTTTTCTTTTGCTCGAGGCCTTCAATATTATTTTTGATTTTTTCTCTACGGTTTTCAAGCTCTTTAATCTCTCCTGAGATCTCTCCAGCAACGTTTCTTACTTCATGAATCGAGGCCTCTTCCTCGCCTTCAGGATCAAGCTTTGAGATAAGCGATCTGATGTCAACAAGAAGTTCGGAAAGCTCCTCAGATTTTTCCATCGGAGATCCTGTATCAAGCTCGCCCTGATATTCATCGAAGTCCATCAACCCAAGATCATAGATCGAATCTATAACATTCTCTAACTGGGTCTTCGGCCCTGTCACTCTAATTTTCTCCATCTCTTCTGGCTTAATCAGTTAATCACCCTAAAAACTCTTCTTCAAACCTTTCCATTAAGAAATCAACAGCTTCATCTTCGTTACGTGAGGCCTCAGATCTAACGTTAGAGGCCTTAATCTCGGCATCTTCCAGAATGCTGTCTTTCTCATCTTCAAGCTCATCTCTAAACCTTTTAAGCTCCTTTTGCTCTCTTTCATCAGCACTCTCCTCTGCTTCCTGTATAATACTCTCGGCTCGTTGCTCAGCATCTCTTATCTTTTCTTTCCTAGTCTCCTCTGCTTCCTCGAGGACTTCCTTTGCGTCTTTCTCTGCCTTCTTTACTTCCTGTACAACTTCAGCCATCGTACAAAAGAAATCCTCTGAAAAGCTTATAAAAACGACCACGAGCCAAACTCGAGGCCTCTTTAAAAAAGTTGTTGTATCTCAGGAGTTATTTTCTCGTTCAATAATCTTAAGCCCTAAAATAACTTGGAGTCACATCAATCATATGGAGATCTATGTAGGTCATTCAAGCAGTATCAATTTTGAAAATGAACTTTATAGACCTTTAGAGCAAAGCCAAGTTTCTCAAAGATTTAATTTAGTTCTCCCGCATAAAGATAATGATCAGCCATTCAACTCCAAGAAATTTCTGGGAGAAGAATGCGACCTATTTGTAGCTGAAGTATCGGAGGCCTCTACAGGCTTAGGCATAGAGTTAGGATGGGCTGATCTATTCGATGTTCCTATTCTTGCGGTCTACGGAGAAGGATCAGATCCTTCAAACTCAATTAAAGTTGTAGCAGATGAGATAAAGGTTTATTCTGGGACCAACGATCTAATTAACATAATAGAAAATAAACTCAGAGAAGGCGATAATCAATGAAAGAGAGAGGTTTCAAAATCAATGCGCCGGAAGGCGAACCAAAAATGGATGATGAAGTTTTCTTCAACGAAGAGATGATAGAAAACAGAGACCTCTCAAAGATAGCCGCTGAAACATTCTTCCAAGAAAAAGATATAGAAGATCCAAACATTGGCGATCCTCTAACAGGAACGGGAATAAGAGGCCTGAGATACGCAAAACTAGGCGATGTTCATCTAAATGATGCGAATCCTAACGCAGTCGAATCCGTGGAAAAAGCACTGAAAGAAAACGATATAGAGGCCTCAGTCGAGAACAAAGATGCGAACGTATTCCTATCAGGAAAACCTGGATTCTTCCATTTCATAGATGTAGATCCTTACGGCCCTTTCACGCCTTTCCTGGATTCGACGGCTCGAGCATCAAATTATAATTCATTAGTAGGCCTGACCGCGACCGATAACTCGGCGCCGACCGGCAGCTACCCGACAGTATGTGAACGTCGTTACGGCAGTAAGCCTCTCAAGAATGGTTTTATGCATGAAATAGCTCTACGGATCTACATCAAAGAGGCCTTTGAAAACTTTGCACGATACGATAAATTTTTCTACCCTAAGTTCTGCTACCAATTTAAACACTACTCAAGGATAATGGGGATAGTCACTGAATCCAAAAGCAGAACCAATAAGGCCTTAGAAAAAATAGGCTACCTTTCCTACTGCGATGAATGCGGATGGAGAAAACTGGAAAGAGTGAATAAATGTGAACGCTGCGGAGAAAAGGTAGAACACGCAGGTCCACTATGGACCGGAAAAATTTCGGATTCAAGGTTTACAGAAAAAATGCTGGAAAATACTCCTGAAGAATGGGAGGCCTCAAAAGATATACTGGAGAAAGTCCATGCCGAAGCAGAGATTGTCACACCTTTCTACGATCTCCATGAGTTAGCTTCACGCCACGACGTATCGGTGCCGAAAAGAGACGAAGTAATCGAGGCCTTGAGAGAGAAAGGATATCCGGTCTCAAGAACCCATTTCGGGCCTACAGGAATAAGAACTGATGCGCCTTTAGAGGATATTTTGGGTATTATAGTTAATTAAAGTCTCTTTCCAGTGTTAGGGAATAATCTTCAAACTCATGATGTCTGTAGAATTCAATTGCGCCAGTATTTCCAGCTGAGGCTTCTACCCTTGCTCTTTCTGCTTCCTGTTTTTTACCCCATTCTAGGAAATTTTCAAACATCTTTGATCCTAAACCTTTTCCTCTATAGTCGGGTTCAATGTACATTGTTTCTGCTTCTGCTATAGTTTCTGTATCTCGAAATTCTTCAGCCTCATTTATCCCTCCTACAAGGTATCCTATAACATTTTCCTCGTGTTCTGCTATAATTGCGTATCCTTGATCTCCAGTTATCCTCGACTGAAAATAGTCTCCGGCTTCAGGTCGCTTGTTCCACTCTGGATCTATTTTTCTATCAAACTCCTCTTCTTCTTTGATACTTAATTTCTGACTGAGATCTTGAATTATCTCAATATCTTCGAATTCGGCATCTCGAATTTGGAGGTTCATGATTGTAATGAAATAGAAAAGATGTGAGAAAATGTTAGGCCTTTCTAGTTGGACTTTTCTTCCAGTTCGTCTTCTAGGCCTAGTTTTTCTGCGAGTTCTTTGTAGCGGTTTCTGATTGTGACTTCTGTGACTCCGACTACGTCTGCTACTTCTCTCTGTGTCCGTTTTTCTCCTTCTAGGACTGCTGCGATGTAGAGTGCTGCGGCTGCTAAACCGGTTGGTCCTTTTCCTGATAGGAGGTCTCTTTCTCGTGCTTCTTTCAGGATGTTACGTGCCCGGGCCTGGACTTCTCCTGATAGCTGGAGTTTTCCGGCGAATCTTGGTACGTAATCCTGTGGCTTTGCCGGTAGGATTCTTAGGCCTAGTTCTCTTGCTACGTAACGGTATGCGCGTCCGATCTCTCTTTTCTCGATTCCGGATGCGTCTGAGATTTCGTCGAGTGTTCTAGGTGTTCCCTGTTTTCTTGCGACGATGTAAATCAGTGCGGAAATTATGCTTTCCATTGATCGTCCTCTTACAAGGCCTTGGTCCACTGCTTTTTCGTATAGTCTGGCGGTTTCTTCGTGGACTGATTCGGGCAGGTTCAGGTTCGAGATCATCGAGTTTAGTTCGCTCAATGCAAATCCAAGATTCCTGTCTTTACTCTTTGTAAGTCTCTTATGCCATTTTCTTAGTCTGTAGTACTGGGCTCTCTTGTTTCCTGAGACTTTGTAGAGTTCTCCTGATCCCTTCCCGATTTCTGTGCTGACTCCCATGTCGTGTTTAGTATATGTTAGGGGTTGTCCTGCACGGGCTTTCTTTTCTTTTTCTTCTGCGTTGAATGCTCTCCATTCTGCGGATTCGTCGATTCGGTCTTCATCCATCACGAAACCACATTCGATACAGATCAGCTCTCCTTTAGCAGAATCTTCTTCGAAACGCTGGGATCCACATTCTGGACATGTAAGTACTGTGTCGCCTTCTTCGGCTTCCTCCTGGACTACTTCGTAACCTTCTTCTCCTTTTTCTGGCTCAGATTCGTCGTCTGGGAACTCTCCTTCTGGAGTCTCGTCTTCCTCCTGTTCTTTCCATTCTTCTGGTATGTCGTATTCATCTATCTGTCTTCTGGGAATATTTTCTGTTTCTTCAGGCATTTTAGAATCAATCCTCGTAATATCTATAAAAGTTTCCCTAATCTTTAAATATCTTTCTCCTAATTATACGACTCTGCGGTAGTCACAACAGGCCTGGTTTGATTTTTTAATCGTGTGAAACTAAATAATCACTATGTCAGATGAGTCGCTGAGAGCTAAGAGGGAGACATTACTTGTTGCAATGCTTTTGATCTTAGCGAGTGTCGCAGTCCTTTATCCATTTCTCGATGCGATCATACTGGCAGTCGCTACCTCATATTTCCTGGGATTTGCCCATCGGAAGGTCAGCACGCATGTCAAAAGCGATCTGATAGCTAATACTATAATTATTTCAGGCCTGCTTGCTTTTGTCTCTGGAGGCCTCTACTTCTTCGTTGAAAACGTTTACAGCATCGTTCAACAGTTCAATGACTTTATTATCTCTCTGGAAGATACCACTGTCGGGGTCCTTGAGTCTTTAAGCGTTCCCGAATACATTATATCTCAGACAAGCACATTTTTCCAGCAGGCCTCGAATTTTGCCTCTGACCAGCTTCTAGGTGTTATTTTTTCCCTCCCGACTTTCCTGATTAATCTTGCTATTTTCCTGGTGGCCTCGATTTTCATCTATAAGGATCGTGGAAGAATTTACAGGGGTCTTGACAGTGTTCTCGCTGATTTACCTGGGACAGAGGAAAAAATTATTCGTTCTGTCGTCGAGTCAATTGACTCTATTTTCAGAGGCGTTTTCATGACACAGGTTATCGTCGCAGGTATTCTTGGTGTTTTGACTGCTGCTGGCTTTTACTTTATAGGTCTTGTTACTTCACCTATTCCCCTGATTCCTCTATGGGCTGTTCTGGTAGCTATTGCGGCAATTCTCCCTCTAGTAGCTGCATTCATGTTTTATGCTCCTCTAGGTACCTACTACTTCTTGACAGCTCAGCCGATTAAAGGATCGTTGATAATTGGATTCGGGGTTCTGTTCCTCCAGATCATGCCAGAAGTTGTTTTGAGGCCTTGGGTAGGTTCAAGAAGACTGAATGAGCATCCGTTGATCGTGTTTACAGGATTTCTTGCAGGGCCGCTGGTACTCGGGATAAAAGGTATTATTCTCGGGCCTCTGATCTTAATTCTGACTAAAGAATTTATACTGAACTACGCTGACTTAGTTTCCTCTCAGGAGTAGCACCGCAGCCACATTTTGAGGCCTTCTCTCCGCATCTCGTACATTTCATCTCCCAGCTCAATTTTTCATCCGGTATGTCATCAAGGAACCCTTCAATTTCAGCGTCGAGGTGAAGACTCAGGTTCTGAAGTTCTTTATCATCTGTGAAAACCGGTTTTTGCAGGTCCAATGCAAGAGCCAGTAGTTTTTCATCAGTATCAGATGTTTTAGCGTTTATCTCGGATGATTTTTCCCTGACTTTTTCCAGAGAATCCTGAGAACATTCACGGGACTCTACCTGGAAAGAGTTCAGGCCTTGAAGAGCTTTCCCCGAGTTCAGTTCTTCGATTACTTCAGGTACTGTCACGAGCTCTTCGTTGAGGCCTCTTCCATGTATTATTACGTTGGCATCTATGACTTTCACACTGAGTTTGGAGAGGCGACTGTTAAAAAATCTTGTTTACCAATTTTCAAATGATCACTATGAGTTTACCTAAAGCACCGGTTGAAAGAATAATCAGAAGCGCAGGAGCGGAAAGAGTCTCAGAGGATGCAATCGAGGAGCTTGGAAACGCAATAGAAGAGCTTGGAGATGAAATCGCTGAAGACGCCGCAGAAATGGCGGATTTCGCTGATAGAAACACTGTGAAAAAAGAAGATGTGGAAATGGCGGTGAAACATTGAGATGCCACGACAGATTGAGGCCTCTTCAGTCAAGAATGGTTCTATGATCATGATTGAGGGCGAGCCGTGTGAAGTTCGGTCGATGAGTAAGTCCTCGCCTGGAAAGCATGGATCTGCCAAGTGCAAGATCAAGGCTCGTGGAATCTTCGATGAGAAAGATAGGCATGTTACGAAGCCTGGAGATGCTATGCTGATGAGTCCTGACGTCGATAAGAAGGAGGGACAGATCGTCTCCCGTGAGGGAAACATTGCACAGGTCATGGACATGGATACATATGAGACAGAGGAAATGGAGCTTCCTGAAAATCTTGACGCTGGAGAGGGAGAGACCATAAAATACTGGGTAGTCGATGAAAGGGTCCTTGTCAAAGGCCTGAAATAAGGCGACCCAAACCTATTTCTTTTTGTATATCAAAATTTGTTTATGGACGTTAAAAAGTTGAAACGCAGGGCAATAGAACAGTATTACCCTGAAAGAAAAGAGCTCGATGAGGCAAAACAGTTATTTAAGGAAATCTCAGAGTTTATAAACAGGGAGTACGGTCTCGAATCACATTTTGCAGGTTCAGCGGGAAGAGGAACAAGCAGAAAGGGGGATAAAGACATTGATATATTTGTATTATTTCCTGAGGATGTCTCAAGGAAGAATCTTGAGCAAAAAGGCCTGGAAATTGGTAAGAAGGCCTTTGAAGAGTTTTCAGGCAGTCACCACGTGGAGTATGCTGAACATCCATATACAAAAGGAGAGATAAGAGGGCATGAAGTCGAAATAGTACCTTGTTATGATACCGATCCGGAAAATATTCAGAGCGCTGTCGATAGAACACCTCACCACACGAGATGGGTGAAAAACAACCTTGATAAGCAACAGAGGAAAGATGTCGTCGCTCTAAAAATTTTTCTGGACTCTCAAGGCCTTTACGGTTCATCTCTTGAGATTCAGGGCTTCTCAGGCTATCTATGTGAATTACTCATAGCTTATTACGGCAGTTTTGAAAAACTGGTTGAGAAAGCATCGGAATGGGAGAAACAGCAGAGAATCGAGTTTGAGGCCTCAGAAAAAGATTTTCAGTCCGATTTTGTGGTCGTGGATCCGGTTGATCCTGGCAGAAACGTTGCAGCAGTTATGACTTCTGAAAACCTCGCAGAATTTGTATTCAAGGCCTTTAAGCTGTGGAAAAACCCCAGTTATTCTATGTTTGAAAGAAATGAGGATTTCTCTGAGTTTGAGCTGCAAAAAGAGATTGACAGAAGGGCTGATCTGCTTGTACTGGATTTTGACAGGCCTGATGAAGTCAATGATATTCTCTACCCACAGATGAGAAAGTTAAAACGCCTAATCGGGAAGAAGTTGAGTAAGGCCTCTTTTAGGGTCTATTCTTCGGGTGTCGATGTCGGTAGCCGTTGCAGGGTTTTCTTTGAGCTTGAGAGGCATTTACCGGAGAACGAGGTTGTTGAAGGCCCTCAGGTCTATCATAACGAGAGGCATCTGAACCAGTTCATGCAGAAGTATGAGAAGGTTTTTGCCAGGGAAGAAAGACTGTGCGCAAAGACTGAAAGAGAGTTTACTGATGCACAGAACCTGATCAAGAATTTTTTGAGGGGTGAGGCCTCTAATCTGAAAATGCGGGGTGTTCCAGGTCATCTGGCTCCGGTAGTTGAGGAGTTTCGTTTTGTTGATCCAATGGATGGTGATGAAAAATGGTTAAAATATCTTTACCGGAAGTTTAGATGTGAATAAAAATGAGTCTTAACATTGTGGTAGGTTTATCAGGAGTCGGAAAAGGAACAGTCCTCGAGGAGGCGATGCTTCTATCCGATCAGGATTATGAACTGTTGAACTATGGGGATAAAATGATGGAAACCGCTGAGGATCACGGGGTAGAATCCAGAGGTGAAATGAAAGAGCTTGATGTGGAGACATACAAGGAGATTCAGAGAGAGGCTGCAGAAAGAATATTTGAGATTGCTGAAGACTCTGATGTAATTGTTGATACACATGCAGCTATCCAGTCTCCCCATGGATACATTCCAGGCCTTCCAAAATGGAGTGTAAAAGAGTTAAACCCTGACAAGATTATTATGATGACTGCCAAACCAGAAGAAATCTGGGAACGGGTCAAGGAAGATGACAGAGATCGGGAACATGATTCTCCAAGCAGTATTGCAGAGTACCAGCATATAGCACGGGAAATGGCGAGTGCTGATGCAGTCCTGACAGGTTCATACCTTAAAATCATCGAAAATCCGGATGGTAAGGCCGAACACGCTGCAGAAGAGCTCGTGAAAACACTCAAGGCCTAAAACTTTTTTATTTTCATTCTTTTTCTAGGTAGTACTTTGGACTGACTATAATCGTGTAAGTACTCATAGTTGAAGATATCATTCTTCCAAGGATGAAACCTGTTATACCAAGTCCTCTTAGTAGGCCTGAGGAAGCCCATGCAAAGATTAAAAGCAGGAATGAGATTATTACCAGTATACTGGTCTCTGTGCTGTTGTTTTTCGATGTGTTAAAGGATTTTCTGAGGCCTTCTGGCGCTGAATTATCTGTAAGTGTGATGGGGAGGAAATAGATGCTGTAGGATAAAACGATTATCAGTACTGCTGAGACTATTGTTCCTGTCGCTAACGCAAAGTAGCTTCCTGCCAGAAAATATAGGAAGAGACCGAAGTAAAAGGGTAAGACTGTTACTATAAATATTGCTATTAGGTATCCGCTTGCCTTAATCAGTCTGGAAGTGTAAGAAAGACATTTCTTCGAGGCCTCTATCACACCAAGGTCGTTTTTCACCATTTCTGCCACTATGACAGGGCTTAAAACACCTAGGAAGAAAATTAGCGGGAATGTCCCAAGGCCTAAATACAGATTTGTTGGATCTTGCTGGACTGTAAGCGGATCTCCCAATGTAAACAGGACGCTAAGCATCCATATACTTCCAATTAAACTTGTCGAAAGTTTAGGTACAAAGTATGAAGGCCTCTTCCTCAGTTCGAGAAGAGAATCCTTCAACAACTCTGCGATCTTCATAAATTGTTATGCGGGTAGGCCTGATAAAAAACCTCATATTGTTACTACCGACTGGAAAACAATTTTTGGGAGTTGTATTGGGTGTTTAAGGCCTAGCTGGGAAAGGTTAATAAGAATTAAGTCCGTTTAGGGTTTTATGGCGAGCCTCTGGGATATAGGTAAGAGCAGGAAAGAGAAGCTCGCTGATCAATGGGAAGACAGTGGTGTGCTGGAACAGAAAGTTGAGAAACACCGTGAAAAGTTTGAAGATGAATTTAGAAACAACATGAACGAGGAAGTGCCTACACATCCATACAAGATTTACAGGGAAATAGTAGAATCCAATGAACTGTCCGACGAGGAACGGATAGCACTCGAACACATGAAAGACGAGTTTTCAGAGCAATGGCAGACACTTAAACAGACACACTCCAACTAAAGTCCCAAAAGATCAGCAAGTATCTCAGGGGAGGGGAAACACAAGCCAAACCACTTTTTCTCTTTCTTTTTCCCTAAAAGAGGCCTCAAAATGACACTGCATATAACTTACTGCTCAAAAGACAAGGACAGAACCAGGAAAGATTTACCCGCTATAGAAAGGTACGACTCAGAGAGGATCGACAGGGTAAAGGCCTATGCAGATGAAAGAAGTGAAGAATTCGCGATTCTGTCAGGGAAATACGGCCTAACCTATCCGGATGAAAAAATACCGTTCTACGATGAACTTCTCCGTGAGAAAGATATCCCTGAACTGATAACAGGATTAAAGAACTTTCTACAGGCCCAGAACCCTGAAAAAGTCACTTACCACACGAAAAAAGTTGAAGGAAGGCGAATTCCCTACTTCAAACTCATCAGACATGCCTCCGACACTCTAGACATAGAATTCGAGAAAAGAATTATTAATCGAGATTCTTGACCATATAAGGCCCTTCCAGTTCGTAACCGAACTTTCTGTAGTATTCTCTTGTGCCTACTGCAGAAATCACGACCAAATTACTTTTTCCAAGCTCTGAGGCCTTTTCCTCGGCTGCTTCCATCAGTCTTGTGCCGTATCCCTGGTGCTGTGTCTCTCCCTCTTCTCCTATATCTGTTGCTGAACCCATAACTTTCAGCTGGCGGACAATAAAAGTATCTTCATCTATTTCAGGCCTGTGAGATTCGTCTGGCGCCCGCAGTCTTGTGAATCCAAGTATAATATCGTTTTCAGTATCTTCAAAGCTGAGGAAGTACTCATGTCCTCCTGAGGCCTCATAATCCCGCTCAACCAGTTCGATATTTTCTTTCTGAGGCTCTAGGTCGTGGGTCCTTTTGACGTGGCCAACCTCTCGACATCTTATGCATCTGCAACGTTTTCCTTCTTCTTTCAGTTCCTGTAGAGCCATCTGTCGCATGTTCGTCAGTTGTGGGCCTGCATCTACTTCTGTTGATGGTATATCTCGCATAACTCTCTTAACTCTCACGTGAGGAGGGATAATATCTTTCTGTGCTTTTTTCAACCGTTTCTTTGCTTCTTCATCGTCTATAGGATCGAACTCTCCTTCCTCATACTGCCGGTAGAGCTCAGTCCCTTGGATAACCTCACATGGGTAAATCTTGATCTCATCAGGCTGATAATCCTGATTGGAAAAGACTTCCTTGAACTTCTCAATATCTTCCTCATATCCTTCCCCTGGAAGGCCTAGCATCAGGTGATAGCACACTTTGAAACCCGCATTTTTCAATCTCTTAGTCGCTTCTATCACAGGCTCCATTCCGTGTCCTCTGTTTGTCCGCTCATGAGTCTCATCAAAAACTGTCTGGACGCCCATCTCCACTCTGGTTCCCCCCATCTCAAGTATACGATCAATATGCTTCGTCTCCGCGATGTCAGGCCTGGTCTCAAAGGTCACGCCGACGTTCCTGACTTCCGCGGTTTCGTTAATCTTTTTGGCTTCTTCTAAAGTATCAACTTTTTCATGCTCTGAGTCTTCAGGATAGGTGTTGAAGCCGTTAAAGGCCTGTTTTAGGAATTCTCGCTGATAGTCGGGGTCTTGGAAAGGGAATGTTCCTCCCATTATAATTAACTTAGATTTGTCGATTGAGTGGCCGTTTTTCTCGTACTGTCCAAGTCTGTCATGGACCTGGTCATAAGGGTCGTAGCCGTTTCTGATTGCTCTTCTAGTTGCTGGCTCCTTGCCGGTGTAGCTCTGTGGCGCGTCCTTTCCTTTAGGACAGTAAATACATCCTCCGCCACATGGCGCAGGCCTTGCCATAATCGCAATGTTGGCTATCCCTGAAATTGTACGCATTGGCTTCGTCGTCAAAAGCTTCTGAGCCTTTTTCTCGTCCTCTTGGGCGAATTCCAGTATATCCGAGTTTTTAGGCATTCCTGGGAAGCTGAGCTCTCGGCAAAGATCCTTTTTCTCCTGTTCTATCTCATCTTTATCCTCAAGTTCACCTTTCTCGATGTCTTTGATGATTTGTCTTGAGAGTTGTTTTAATTTGGACATACATATTTAGGTGTGTGGAAAAGTTAAAAAGAAGTTCAGGCCTCAATATTGTATATGAGAAAATATCTAGTTTTGATGGTATTTTTGTTATCTGTTTCGGCTGCAGCGGGTATGAGTTTCAGTAGTCTGTTTTTAAACCAGGATAGAGGTGAAGCAGCTTTAGTTGATCTCTCAGGCACGATTTCTCCATCTTCATCCGGTTTTAGTTCAGGCCTAACTCCTCAACAGGTCAGGGAATTTAATCAGGAAGCTGAGGATAGGAATGTTGATGCTGTGATTTATGAGATAAATTCTGGCGGTGGAGCGGTGGTGGCTTCGAAAGAAATTCGTAGAAACATAGCTAGCCTGGAGATTCCCACAGTCTGCAGGATTAGAGATGTCGGTGCTTCTGGAGCCTATCTTCTATCTCTTGGATGTGATTCAATAGTTGCAGATTCAGCCTCTACGACCGGCAGCATAGGTGTCACAAGTTCTTACATCGAGTTCTCTGATCTTATGGATGAACTAGGTGTCGGATACGTCAATATTTCAGCAGGCCGGAATAAGGAAGCTGGGTCCCCTTACAGAGAACCTACAGCTGAGGAAAGACAGATTCTGGAGGAAAAAACAGATATTATCGGAAAGGAATTTATCTCTGAAGTCGCTGATGAAAGAAATCTCACAAAGGAACAGAGACAGGAGGTCGGGACAGGTGAGATATTTCTGGGATCGGAAGCAAAAGAATTAGGCCTGGTAGATGAGCTGGGAGGCAGAGAGACAGCAGTTAACAAAGCAGAAAATATCACCGGGATGACTCTTGAACCTGTAAAACTTCAGCAGGCTCCGTCTTTCAGCCTGTCCAGTCTTTTCCTTTCAGGCCTTGATTTAGGTAGTCAAAGCCTTATAGATGCCTCTCTTAACTGAGAAAGAATGGCTTTTTTACTCCGGGCCTTCTACACTGTCCGGTTTTTCGGGAGCTTGGCTCCAGAGGTTGTCGAACATAGGTTCTAACATTCCCTCTGCCATATGATCTGACTTACTCCAGAAATGTGTATCCTGGGTCGAGTGTACCTCATCATGTGTCATCGACATTGTAACTGAGTCATTATCCACGATAGTAAATCTCCCATCGGGAATAGCTGGTAACTCTTTTTCATCGAGATGTTTTACCTCAATGTGTTCGGAAAGTGCCTCAAAGGCCTGTCTGTTGGAATCTGTAACAGGTGATAGAATCTTTACGTTGACTCCTTCTTCACTGCATTCTCTCAATAGGTCTGAATGGTTGGCCTGAAGGTCATTAAGGCCTTGTTTGCTTGTAAGTATTTTTATAGAATCTTCTGCGTCTTTGAACATGGTTCCCATGTGCTGATTTACCTGTCTTGATCCTTTGAGCGACCCGCTTATCTCCGCAGGATCGACAAGTTCTACCCCTTGATCATATAGTTGTTCAAGTTCGTTTACCGCATCTGATTCCTTCATAGAATCAAGCTTGTCCAGCTTTTCTTCGAGATCTTCCTCGTGCTGGGCCTTCATATTCTCGATAGCCTGCTGTGGAGGGATAGAAACGTACTCCATAGGCTGAGAGGATTTAATCACTACAAAACCTTTCTCTGCAAGAGACTCCAGTACGTCGTATGCCCTACTTCTTGGGACATTAGTCATTTCGCTCAGCTCTCCTGCTGTAGAAATTCCACGTCCCAGAAGGGCAGAGTAAATTTTCCTCTCGTACATGTTTAGTCCGATATCTTCTAACTTGTCCAGAGTCTCTTGGCTAGCTACCATTTTTACCTATACACCTATTGAAATCATTTCCTTAGAGTAGTTATAAACTTTTTTCTCAGGTTTTCTGTTGAAGTAACAACTCGAGTAGTTACCATCAGTAAGTAAACAATTCAACTGAATATTTATAAACACTTTCACTCAGGCTTTAGCTTCTTCAAAAGGCCTCTGAACTTCTTCATATATTTCTCTTTTTCCTCTTCAAGGCCTTCCCACTCAAATCCATCGAATACGCTCTGAATCTGCTTGCCGTACTCATCGTAGAAACAGATTTCATTCATCCCAAACCTATCTGATGGCTCTACAGGGTTATCTGAGTATGCAAAGCTGACGACCGCAAGAGGCTCTTTACCTGAAGGAACATTCAACAAATTGGCAACGGAATCTCCGTCAAAACCTGTATAGAGATTAGAGCACAGGCCTTCACCCGAGGCCAGAATCCTCATATTCTGGGCGGATGCAGATGCCTCAGCGTAACAGGCCTCAACCGGTTTCTTTACTCTTCTTGCCATTCTTTCTGGATCTGTCACTATTGCTACTGAAGTCGGAGCCTCCTCTATACGATGATCCCCCAGTATATCGGATAAGTGTTCAAGAGTTCCCTCGTCCTCAACTACGATAAATTCTATGGTCTGGCGCTTTCCTGGGCTTGGAGCAAATCTACCGGCCTCGAGTACTCGTCCCATCTTCTTTCGCTCAATCACTTCATCCCTGCAACTGCTAAAACTTTTCACTGAGGTAATATCTTCCAGACTCACCATAACCTATAATTGAAAAGTTACGGTTTAAACCTTCAGGCCTAAAATAAAATATATGGAATTCTCAAAACTTATCGAGTATCTTGAAGAGGTCGAGTCAACTCAGGCTAATCTGGAGAAGACAGAGTACCTTTCCGAACTTTATTCTAATGCCGGTGAGGATCTTGAAAATGTAATGATGCTTTCGCTAGGTAGGATATCGCCTAAATGGGAGGACCTCGATCTCGGGGTATCAAGCAAGACACTGGTAAAGATAATTTCAAAGGCCTCGGGCAGGAAAGAAAGAGAAGTAGAGGAAAAATGGAAGACTTCAGGCGATCTCGGCGATGCAGCTGAAAAAATGATTGAGGGAAAGACACAGCAGAGACTGATGTCCAGAGAACTTACAGTCGAAAACGTGATGCAGAGACTCAGAAAAGTAGCGGAAATGGAACAGCAAGGCCTTTCACAGAGCGTTGATCAGGATAAAAAACAGAAATTGCTCGCAGATCTCCTCTCATCAGCGGAGCCCGATGAGGCCCGGTACCTCGCACGTATGATGCTGGAAAATTTGAGAATAGGGATTGGAGAAGGAACTGTAAGAGATGCACTCGATCAGGCCTTTCTGGACGGAGAAAGCTCAGAGGAAATCCAGCGAGCATATGATTACTCGAATGATTTCAGAAGAGTTGCCTCAGCAGCCAGGCAAGGAGTTGAGGCCTTGAGAAAGATTAATTTAGAACTTTACAGGCCTGTAAACTCTATGCTGGCGCAGAAAGTCGATACTATAGAGGAAGGCTTTGAGACTGTCGGAGAGCCTGCGGCTGTAGATTTCAAGTACGATGGTTTAAGGGCCCAGATTCACTTGAAAGATGGAGAAGCCAAAATTTTCACTCGCAGACTGGAAGACGTTACGGAGCAGTTCCCGGATGTCAAGGCCTTTATTGAGAAAGCTGTCGATTCCGAAAACTGTATTATAGATTCGGAGATCGTAGGAGTAAGAGATGGAGAGGTTATACCTTTCCAGGAACTTTCAAAGAGAATCAAGCGGAAATATGAAATAGAAAAACTCAGGAATGAAATCCCTGTCGAAATCAGGCCTTTTGACATTATTTATCTTGAGGAATCTCTGATGTCAAGGCCTTACAGTGAGAGATGGGAGAGCCTTGAGTCTGTAATTGAGGAAGATGAAAATGTCAAGTTGGTGGATAGAAAATTAACTTCTGAAGAGGAAGAGGTCAACCAGATGCAACAGGAATCACTGGGTCAGGGACATGAAGGAGTTATGATGAAGTCTCTGGATGCACGCTATAAGCCGGGTAAAAGAGTTGGATACATGGTTAAGCTCAAGCCAGTGATGGAGACTCTGGACCTTGCCGTTGTTGGGGCACAGTGGAGCGAAGGAAGGAAAAGCGGATGGCTCGGAAGATTGAAACTCGGTTGCTACAACGAGGAAAAAAATAAGTATGAAATGGTCGGCAGAATGAGTTCCGGCCTTACAGATAAACAGCTGGAAGAAATCACTGAAAGACTGAAACCGTTGATAGAATCTGAAGACGGGAGAGACGTTGAACTAAGGCCTGAGGTAATTCTTGAGGTCGAATATGAGGAGATTCAGGACTCACCAACTTATGACTCAGGTTATGCGTTGCGTTTCCCTCGTCTGAAGCAGTTCAGAGATGATAAAGAAAAAGCTGATAGTAAAGAAAAAGTTGAGGCCTTGTTCGAAGGCCAGTAAATTAACTGTGTTTCTGGGTTCTGTGGATCTTCATTCCTCTCTCGGTGTCGAATTCTTTTCCGCAGTCAGGACATGCGATTCTGTCACTGCCTGATGCCTCTGTCGTTTCTTTCCGTGTTTCTTCATTGCTTCCTGTCTGTGAGGCCTGTTCCTTGAGATTCTGTTGAACATCGAATCCTCTGTCAGAACTTTTTTCTCTTGAAAGCCTGAGCTCATCGCTTTCAAGCCATATAATGAAAGCTCCGATGAGCACCAGTAACGGGCCTATGAAGGCCTTCACTAGGTTTACGAGTTCTGTTGAGTAGGTCAGTGAGGAGAAGATTCCAATTACCACCATGATTGCTCCGATTACTACCTTTAATCCTGGATGCATAGTATCACAACTAATCAATAACAAATAGTTCTTTTAACTGTTTTCCAATCCTGTTCTGGGCCTACGGTTAAGGGTTTATAATATTTGCTGGAGATACCAATGTTACGAGCTGATAAGGGATGAGTTACTACAAATACGCCAGAAAACAGTACGATCAACCGAAAGAGAATCTGGATGAGATATGGAGCCAGAGACTTCAGAAGTGGAGAGATCAAGGCACAATCGAAAAAGTACAGAATCCTACAAGAATTCCAAAGGCCCGACAGCTCGGATACAAAGCAAAGAATGGATTCAACGTCTTCCGTGCAAGAATTAAAAAAGGCGGAACCAAGAGAAAGAGGCCTTCAGGAGGAAGAACACCGAAAGCATACGGACAGTCAAGATACTCCTCCAAGAAATCCAAGAGGGTAATAGCAGAACAGAAAGTATCAAAGAAATACTCTAACTTGGAAGTCATGAACAGTTACTGGGTCGCAGAAGACGGAAACCATCACTGGTTTGAGATTCTCACAGTAGACCCAGATCACCCAGAAATAAAGTCAGACGACGACATCAACTGGATAACAGACAACAGGAACAGGGCAGAAGAAGGCCTTACACCAGCTTCCAGGAAATCCCGAGGCCTTCAGAATAGAGGGAAAGGCGCTGAAAAAATGAGGCCTTCACAGAACGCCAACGATAGCAAAGGAAAATAATATTTTCCATCCAAATGAATTTTCAATGACGAGGTTTCATGACTTTCTTATAGACTCTGAGACTTCAGGTCTTCTGGGATGGAACAGAAAATCCGTTGATCTGGAGGTAAAGGTTCTTGAGGCCTCGAACTGGGGAGAACTCAAGCAGAAAATCGGGCGGGAAAGAAATTCGAATCACCTAATCGTTTACAGGCCTGAAAACAACGAACTGGCTGTAAAAGCCGCAGAGGACCCCCGAATTGATATAATTATACACACTTTAAGCCAGCCGGTAAATCACGTGATGGCGGAGAGGGCTTCAAAAAACTCTGTACAAGTAGCTTTCAGCCTAAAACAGCTCCACAGATCCGAAGTCAAATACAAGGTTCTGAAGGCGTGGAGAGACTCAATAAAAATACTTGAAAAATCTGGGGCAGGATACCTGATTACGAACGAAGCCATCGAAACTGGGGATATCAGGCCTCCAGGAGATCTCAAAGCATTAATCTCGGAACTAGGAGGAGACGGCGAAAAAGCAGTAAGTGAAAATCCATCAAAAATCTTTGAAAAAGCTCTAAAGAGAGAAAGCACCTCATTTGTAAGGCCTGGAGTTGAAAAAGAATGAAAACAACTCCCAAGACATTGAGGCCCGACCACAGGTATATCAAGATAAAGATAGATGATGAAGAGCCAAAAGATTTTTCCCAGACAGTAGAACTTATTGAAAACACAGTTAGAAAGTTTTCGGGAGATAAAGGCCTCGCACAAGTCAGTCCAAAGCTATTAAAAGGCCTTTTTCAATTTCAGAATCAGCAGGCAGTAGTTAGAGTAAGAAAGGAGTATGAAAATCTATTCAAGGCCTCAATTGCAGTATCAAAAACCCGAATTTATACTGTTAAGGTTTCCGGAACTCAGGAATCGCTTTGATCTCTTAGATTAGAATCAATTGCGCCAAAACCAGTCAAAATATCATTGGAAAGCATTATCCAGCCGTTTACGGCTTGATCATAGAGACCGTCTCCTTCCCGTTTCTCAAAATCGATAGAGATGCTCTCATTCGATGAGCTGTTAGCTGAAGCCTCAGATATCTCTACATCTGCATTTGACTCTACGAGAAAGACAGTTACTGAAGACAGGAATACCATGAGACTTACAAGCAGCAGTAACTGCCTAGTAAAACGGTTCATATCTAGACCTTGGAGCTGCAGGTTAAAAAACTCGAGCAAAGACCCTTTATTTAAAAGAGTTCATTTATAAAGGATATATAAGGGGTTTTTAAACACGTTAAAAACTCGTTAAAGGTGATATATTATGGTTGAAGACGACGACATTGAGATACAGAACGTGGTAGCCTCCGCAACATTTAATCAGAGGCTCCCACTCGACAGAATCGCGATCTACCTCGAAAACACAGAGTATGAGCCGGAGCAGTTCCCAGGCCTAGTTTACAGGCTTGAGAATCCTAAAGCCGCAGCACTTCTATTCGGATCGGGTAAAGTTGTCTGTACAGGAACCAAGTCTCCAGAACAGGCAAAAGAAGCTACCCACAAGATCATCGACGAACTCAGAGAATCCGACGTTGATATTGACACTAAACCTGATGTAACGGTTCAGAATATTGTGGCCTCATCACAGCTGGAAGGGACACTCAACCTCAACAGGATAGCTTTTGAACTTGTCGGAACAGAGTATGAGCCGGAGCAGTTCCCAGGCCTGGTATACAGGCTCGATGAACCACAGGTAGTTTTCCTGCTGTTTTCCTCAGGCAACCTTGTCTGTACAGGAGGAAGAACCTACGAGGACGTCGAGGAAGGAATCGCGAAACTCGAAGAGAACCTAAAGGAAATCGGAGCGCTTTAAAGGCCTCTAGGTTCCCATTTTTCTTTTCTTAGAGTAATTCAACTGATTTCAATGAAAGACTTTATGGTGTCAGTCACATGTGTAGTAACCAAGAATGAGAGGGTCTTGATGGTAAAAGAGGGTCAAGAGCATGTCAAAGGTAAATGGGACTTTCCAGGCGGATCAATGGAGGGATCTGAGACTTTGGAAGAAACAGCCAGAAGAGAGGTTCTTGAGGAAACAGGATTCAAAACAGAAGTAAAGAATCTAATAGGAATTTACTTTGGAAGAAGTCAGAGGACAAACCAACTTTCTATTGACTTCTTAGTCGAATCAGAAATTGAAGGAAAAGGCGAGAAAAACCTTGATTTTGAAGATGAAATTCTAGAACAAGAGTTCTTTGATTTTGAGGAAGTAGGTGAACTTGAACTCAGAAAGAAGAATAGAAGCAAAATGATTAAAGACTTCAATAAAGGCAAAAACATTCCTTTAGACTCTTTCGATTATAGCCAGAGATTCAAAAAATAAATAAGGATTTCATTTGCATTTATAAGTTATGTCAGTTCATCTCGGAGCAGGAACACTTATACAGAATGAATCCGGCGAAATACTACTGATTCAGGAAGGCAAAGAACACGTCAAAGGTAAGTGGAACCTTCCATCCGGTGGATTTTCTAAAGAAGATGAGAAAAAGGAAGAAACCATAGGAGAAGCAGCGATCAGAGAGACAAGAGAAGAGACAGGCCTCAAAGTAGAACTGGAAGGATTGATAGGAATTTATACCAGAGACGCAGAGAGAACCGACAAGAAAAATACCAATGTAATATTCGAGGCCTCGAAAGTCGGAGGCGACCTAAGCCCCAATATGGAAGAGGAAGTCTTGGATGCTCAATACTTTTCACTAGAGGAAATTAAAGAATTAGAGCTGAGATTCGATATTGTAAAAATTATAGAAGATTTTATAGAGAAAGGAAGTTTTGATACTCCAGTAAGGCCTCTCGAGTTCTAGATCTGTTTTAAGACCTTTAAAGCAGTCTTTCTCGCGTTTTCTGGCATCTCTAGATCTTCATTTTTTAAATCCTCCATTGAGAACCATTTCATATCTTCATCTGGATATTCTTTCTCGTCAACTTCATTGACAGGCCTCACAAGGTACTGGAAATCCAGATGCCAGTGACCTTCATCTATCTGATGGAGGTTAATGTTGAAAGGCTGTGGTAAATCCTCGCTGAGATTCTCGAAAGAAGTTTCAGGCCTGTAAGCTTTCAGAATTTCGACTTCAAGGCCGGTCTCTTCTCGAGTCTCTCTGATTGCTGCCTCATCAGGAGTCTCATCTTCCTCTATATGGCCACTGGGCTGAAGCCAGACCCCATATTTTCTGTGACGGAGAAACAGGATTTTTTCATCTCTAAGGATGAATGCTCCGGCTACAAAGTCTCTATCCGCGTCTTCTGGAACTCTCATCTTCAGGCCTCAGTCTAGTCCCAGTCTATGTCACTCGCTGTTTCCTCGATTTGCTCCGCGAGCTCAAAGTCCCTCTGGGTAAGGCCTTCTACATCATGAGACCATAGATCGATTTCCACGGCGCCGTATTCTACTTTTACCTTGGGATGATGGAATTCTCTTTCACTTAATGAAAACACTGTGTTGGCGAAGAAACAGGCCTCGCGGTAGTTTTTAAATTCTACTCTGGTAACCAGTTTCTCGTTCTGTATACTCCAGATTTTCAGGCCTTCAATTTTCTCTTTTACTTTTTCTTTCTCAAGTTTCTCACTCATAATAGTTTCTGCGTTAGATTGTTTTTTGTTATTTACCTACAAAGTTTATTATATGGATTACGGGGAGGCGGTGACGGAGTTCGAGGAGTTCTTCACTGAGAAGTACGAGCAGGAAGTTCTTTCGGCTGAAAAGCAGGGTAAGGAGTCTGTAATCGTGGAGTTCGAGGATCTTGATTTGTTCAAGCCTGAACTCACTGATTACCTGAGAGAAGAACCTGAAAAGGCCTTGGATGCTGCCAGCGAAGGCGTTTTAGCTGTAGATATTCTGAAAGAGGAGCTGAATGTCAGAGTCAGGAATATGGCTGAGGATGACTATGTTTTGCTCCGTAATCTCCGCTCAGAGCATATTGGGAAGTTCGTTCCTGTCGAAGGGATGATTAAGAGAGCTTCCCAAGTCAAACCGGAAGTGGTATCTGCTGTTTTCGAGTGCACGCAGTGTGGGGACCGTTATACCAAGGAGCAGGAATCTTCACAGCTTAAATCGCCTTACAAATGTGACTGCGGAAGCAAAAGGTTTGAACCAGTTGAGAAAAACATGACAGATACCCAGATCGTGACTCTGGAGGAAAATCCTGAGTCTAGAGAAGGATCCGAACAACCCTCATCGCTTTCAGTCAGGTTGGAGGGAGATTTGGTAGATCCAGAGTTTCAGAAAAAAGTTGTTCCCGGAAACGTAGTCGAGGTCACAGGTATTGTCAGGGAGAGGCCTATCAAGAAAAACTCGAAGAAGTTCGACATCTACATGGAGGCTAACAACGTCGAGCCCCGGCAGCAGGAATTTGAACAGCTCGAGCTTGAGGAAGAGGAAATCGAGGAAATCAAGCAGATGGCCTCAGATGAAAATATATTTGAAAGAATTACAGAGTCGATAGCACCGAGTATATTCGGACACGACCGGATAAAAGAAGCCATAGCACTTCAACTATTTGGAGGGGTCAGAAAAACCAGAGAAGACGGTGTGAAATCTCGTGGAGACCTTCACATCCTCCTGATCGGTGAGCCGGGAACAGGTAAATCGCAGCTGCTGAAATTTGCGGGAGAGCTAGCTCCTAAAGGCCGTTATGTGGTCGGAAAATCATCTACTGGAGCAGGCCTTACAGCTTCAGTTGTAAAGGAAGAATCGACTGGAGAGTTCTCTCTAGAGGCTGGAGCGGTAGTGCTTGCGCATAAAGGTATGGCCGCAATCGACGAAATTGATAAGATGTCGGTAGAAGACAGATCTTCTCTGCACGAGGCGATGGAACAACAACAGATCTCGGTTTCGAAGGCAAACATCCAGGCTACTTTAAATGCTCAGACCTCTATTTTGGCGGCGGGCAACCCTAAACTGGGCCGTTTTGATCCATATGAACCTATTCCAGAACAAATCAACATCGGAGACACACTGCTTTCTAGATTTGATTTCATCTTCCCGGTGAAGGATGAACCTGACCAGGACCGAGATAACAAACTGGCAAATCAGATACTCTCGAATCACAGAGAACCTGAGGAACAGGACGCTGAAATCGACCAGCAGCATTTGAGAAAATATGTCGCCTTTGCCAAGAAAAACGTGAGGCCTGACCTGACAGAAGAGGCCTCGGATCTTATCCAGGATTTCTACGTTTCGATGCGATCCTCGGGAGACGAAGACTCAGTGCCGATTACCGCCCGACAACTGGAGGCGATGGTCAGGATTGCAGAGGCCTCAGCCCGAGCACAGTTGAAGGAAGAGGTCGAGGAAGACGATGCTCAGCGCGCAATCGATATTCTGAAGTATACTCTTGAGCAGGTTGGTATGGATCCAGAGACCGGAGACTTTGATATCGACAGGATCGAGTCTGGAGTTTCTTCCAGTCAGAGAAACAGGATTCAGACAATCAAACATCTTATCGATGAACTCGCAGGTGATGATGGAAGCGCGGAGATAGAGGAAGTGATTGAGGCCGCGGAGTCTGAAGATATAGATCCAGGTAAGACAGAGGAAGTCATCGACAAACTGAAACGTGAAGGAGAACTATTTGAGCCGAAACAGGGATTCGTTCAGAAGATTTGAGGCCTGAGTTTTTATCGCGTCTAGGTAACATTCATAAGAGTCAACTTCGGGATTTTTAATATGGCTCAGCAGAAGAGACAGACCGCAAAACTTGTTGATTTTAAACAGTTGAACTCAGGTAAATACTTTCAGAGAGAAGGTTTTGAACCTAATTTTCTGCTTTTGCCTGAAGGTAGAAGAATATCCCGTGCAAGGGCTGTGGGTACTGTAGTTGATACGTTCATCAACGATGATGAGACCTATGGTTCATTGACCATAGATGATGGAAATGATACTACACAGATCAAGTTTTTCTCTGAACTGGAACTGATGGAGGACTTTGAGACGGGAGCAGTTATAGAGGTTGTCGGAAAAGTCAGGGAATATCAAGGCCAGATTTATCTTGATGGAGAGGTTCTCAGAGAAGTCGAACCTGAAAAAGAGCTTCTTCACCAGTTAAGGATGGCTAAGAGAAAAGAGGAATGGGATCAGATCCGGGAGACAGTCAAACAGCTTGAGGAATCCGGTAAATCCCATGAAGATATCGAAAACGAGATGGCTGGAAAATTAAATGAAAACGAAGTCGACGCCTTACTACAGAGTTTCAATGCGAACTTCTCATCAGCAGAATCCGAGGAGGATATGGAAAACATAGAGAGAGAAGTCCTGGATGCAGTACAGGAACTTGATGAAGGAGAAGGAGCAGACTACTCCGACATACTTGATATGATAGACGAGCCAGAAGACGTACTTGAAGACACAGTCAACTCACTCCTATCAGAAGGAACGTGTTATGAGCCAAAACCTGGCAAGATTAAGAAACTTTAGAGGCCTGAATAAAATATGGATTACGAAGACATGCTGGAAAAAGGACAGGAGGAAGTACCTGATGACTTAGATCAGGAAAACCGTTTCGAGATGCCGGAAGTAAAGACCCGGAGAGACGGTTCAAGAACAGTACTTGAAAACTTCTCTGAGTTCGCAGATCGTTTCAACCGTGAAGAAAAACATCTCTCAAAGCATATTCAAAACGAGCTTGGAACAGCTGGACATATTGATGGAGACGAACTCGTACTTAACGGAGAGTTCAGGCGTGGAAAGATCAATTCCAGGATCGAGGCCTACGCAGAGAATTATGTCTTCTGCGATGAATGCGGAAGGCCTGATACCGAGCTTGTGAAGGAGAAAGGAGTGGAAATACTGAAATGTCAGGCCTGTGGTGCAAGAAATCCTGTTTAAAAAGCTGTTTTATAAAACTCGTGTGGTATAGAGAATTTAGGTGAATTAAACTTTATGGCACAAGAAGGTATGGATCAGCAGCAGTTCATGCAGATCATGCAGCAGAAGCTAGGTAATCTAGAACTTACGGTACAGGCTTTGATGAGCGTTCTACAGGAAAATGACATCGTTGACGAAGAAGAGATCAACGAGACAGCTCAGGACATCGTAGAAGAGATGCAGCAGCAACAGGCTGAAGCAGCCGAAGGCGGCATCCCTGAAGATCTTGAAGACGAACTAGAGTAAGAAAGGCCTACATATTGCAATTTTTTTCTTTTATCAGGCTTTTAAATTCTCAAGTCATTCATGGAATCGATCTCTTCACAGTTACTGCATAAATCGGCTAGAGGGCCTTCACAGCAAGTAGCATTCTGCGCCTTGCAGTGTTTGCGTCCGTGATCGATCAACAACCTATGGAACTCGTACTTGATATCATCAGGTACTCTCTCTTCAAGCACTTCGTGAGCCTTTGAGCGAGAAATACCTTCTGATACCAGGCCTAACCTCTGGCTCACTCTATGAACGTGAGTATCCACCGGCATCACAGGCTTACCGAAGTGAAAACAGAGTATGATCGCTGCGGTCTTTGGGCCGATTCCAGGTATATCAGTCAACCATTTCTTACCGTCCTTTATGCTAATATCGTTGATGAATTCCAAAGAATACTCGTTCTGATCCTCTCTTACGATTCTCAGTGATTCCTGAATTCTCTCCGCCTTTGTCGGGCCTAATCCCGCGATTCTGATAGTATCGATTAATTCCTCTCTATCTGCGTTCTCGACTTCCGCCCATGAATCGTATTTCTCCTGAAAATTTCTGAAGGCCTTATCCCGATTGATATCATTGGTGTTTTGGGACAAGATGGTCTCGACAAGATACTTCATCCCGGAGAGATCGCTAGGCCTCTCAGGTTCTCCGTAGTAATCCTTCAATCGTTGATCTATCTCTCTTATCTTTTTCTCATAGTCCATAACTATTTTTCCAGAGACGAAGTTTTTAATCTGCGAGGCCTGTAGAAATTCTCCAGAGGCGAACTGTTCGGGTCAAAACCTCCAAGATATTCTCCAGAAAGATCCTTGCAGAGTGTTTTATCCCCGAGGAGATAGATATTTTCAAGGCCTTCAATCTCTTCGTTAACGTTCTCTAGATGCTTTTGAACCTGTTCATTACGCTTTCTCTCAAATCTGGCCTGTGAGAAACCGCCTTTTCCGTGCTGGCTATTCACCCGATCTTTAATCATATCAATCTCCTCGAAGCCCCCATTCTTTTCGGCGTAGATCTTGGATTCTCCGCGGGAAATCAAGGCCCAATGTTTATCGTTTTTAACGAATTCTTTCAGGCCTTCCAACTCGAATTTCCTGCCTGTGGAAAATTTTTCGCTGAAGAAAGGCCTTAACTTGAAGCAGAAAATTCCAAGGTTCTCAGTGTAGAATACCGAGATCTTCTCTTCGTTCAACAGAGGCCTGAGTTTTTCCTCTGGTAAAGAGTTTTTAATATCCGATAGTTCAGAGTGATTGGAAAGCCTTTCAGGAGAATATATAGAGACCATGTCCTTTTCAGGTGATTTCAGGCTTCCCAGCTTTTCCAGTGAATTCTGAAATTTCTGAAAGTTGACATCTCTGAATTCGAGGACTGAACTTTTCTCTTCATTATTACTATTGTCTTTCAGGCCTTCCACCTTGTCTTTTAATCTATTCAACTTTTCTTCGGCCTCCTGTTTTTCCCTTGCCAGGTTACTTCGCCTATCTTTTTCGGCTTCAAGCATGTTTTCAAGTTTCTCGATCTGGTTTTCCTGTTCCTCAATTTTTTCTTCCAGAGTTTCTTTCTCTTCTTCAAGTTTCTGATTTTTCCAAGGCAGTTTCATGTTTAAGGCCTTGTTTTCCAGGTTTAGAAAGCTTGATCGATAGGCTTTTAAGTGTCGCCGGTTGAGGATTCTACAGTGGTATAATGCCTGAAATGAATGTTGAGGAACTTTCACCTGAAGCAGATGATGTTGAAATCACAGGAAAAATCAGCGAACTTCCGACTCCGAGAGCGGTCTCTACACGTTACGGTCAGAAAAAAATCGTAACTGTGGTTTTCGAGGACGAAACCGGTTCGATCGACTTAACTCTATGGGAGGAAGAGATCGATGCGATTGAGGAAGGCGTACAGGTCCAAATCAATGGAGCCTATGTCCGTGAATGGGCAGACGACATCCAGCTCAACATCGGCAGAGACGGCAAGATTGAGCAGGTCGAGTAAACACAGGTAATTCAGGCCTGAATAATCACATATTCTATTTTCTATTTATCTTGATGCCCAGTTCTATCGCAGGATATTATAATTCTCATCGATCAAATTCTAGGTATGGGAATTGAAGATAAAATCGAAAGTGTAGAAGAGAAGCTTGAGAAGACTCCTGTCAACAAAGCCACGGAAAAGGAACGCGCTCGGTTAAAATCAAGGATAGCAGAACTCGAGGAGGAGAAGCAGAAAAAGGCCTCTGGAACAGGCGATACTTCAGGTTATGCAGTCGAGAAGAAAGGTGATGCAACGGTCGCACTTGTAGGATTTCCTTCAGTTGGGAAATCTTCACTTCTAAACTCTCTGACAAATGCGGATTCAGAGACTGGCGAGTACGAGTTCACGACGCTGGACGTCGAACCAGGAATGCTGAAACACAAAGGCGCCAATATACAGATACTCGACGTGCCAGGCCTGATAGGCGGTGCAGCAGATGGCAGAGGAGGAGGAAAACAGGTTTTAAGCGTGGTCAGGAATGCTGATTTGATTCTTTTCATGTTGGATCCTGAAGAGATGAGAGAGGAAGAGATTAAACAAGAGGTGTATAATGTCGGTATAAGAATAAATGAGAGGCCTCCGGATATGAAGGTTGAGAAGAAGGGTCGTGGGGGTATCAAGGTCAACAGTACCGTCGATCTGGATATTCAGGAGGACACGATTAAGGAACTGATGCATCAGAAAGGATTCACCAATGCCAATGTGGTTATAAGAGAGGAGATGGATCTGGATCGGTTTATAGATGGCTTAATGGACAACAGGAAGTATACTCCGGCTATAACAGTGGTCAACAAAGCCGATATGATTGATAATAGATCTGAATTTAAGGATTATGATCTGGTGATATCTGCCGAGACCGAGAACAACCTTGATGAACTAAAGGATCTGATCTTCGAAAGACTAGGCCTGATCAGGGTCTACATGAAAGAAAAAGGCGAAGAGCCTGATAGAGATGAACCCTTAATTTTAGAGGAAGGGACTACTATAGAAGAAGCCCTTGGAGAGCTTCCGGGAGACATGAGAGAACGGTTCAAGAAGGCAAAAGTAACAGGTCCGAGCTCAAAGTTCCCCAACCAGAAAGTAGGCCTCGAACACGAACTTATGGACGAAGATATTCTAGAGTTGAACCTCCGACATATATGAGAGAAGGCCTAAGAAACCTTCGTTAACTGTTTTGAACGATTAGAGCCGTTTTTTGGCTAAGAGTTTATAAGTTTAGAGGGTTAAATAATCCATGATGAAAGCCGATTTTGTGGACGAAGCCGGCAGACAGATTCCGGCGGAGTTCGAAGAGAAGGGCTTCATAACCCGATGGCTGAATCGTATCAAACAGGCCTAAAACCTAATATTAGAGGGCCTGAATCCCTTATTTTCTCTCTTTATTTAATCGATAAAGAATTTCATGTTCAATCCAACGGTAAAATATAGTCGAGAGAAATATATCTTTTTACTCTACCAGCTTGGCGTTGACTACTCCGTCCTGTCCAGGCCTAGAAGTAATCCTTGCGGTTCCTTCGCCGGTCTCAATGATTGTTCCCTTAGTCAAGATAGATCTTCTGACGTAGTTAGGGTTGGCATCGTTTTCCTCAACGGATTCAATTTCTACTTTCTTGACTTCTCCATTCACGGAAAGGTTGACGGTTTCGGATCTCTTTGCGACAGATTTCTGGTTGCCTCCACGTACATCTTTTACTATAACCTTCTGATTTCCTACTTCTGGCTCTGAAAACTTCGAACCCAAGTCATACTTTCTGGATTTCCTGTAGCTTCGGGTTTTACCACCAGTCTTTTTGGTCTGAGATCTGTCTTGCCAAACTGCCATAACATATTTTAGGCCTTGAAATTTTATAAATAGGTGTATATGTCATGCCTTGACTGGGTTCTCACTACCTTTATATAAGTTGTCAGGGTTATTCGAGGTATAGGTGCTTTAATTTTATGTCAAACGGAAGGAGACCATTCGATGTACTAGACAGTTCAAAAGACGGAAACGTACTTGTAAAACTTAAGGGATACTCAGGAAACGACGTAACAGTCTCCGGAGAGCTACAGGCGTTCGATAAACACCTGAACATCTGGCTTGAAAACGCAAGAGTAAACACTGAAGACGGACAGACAGACTACGGGAAGCTTTTCCTCCGTGGAGACAACGTCCTCTTCGTAAGCCCTGAATAGAGTGATTTGAAGATGAAAATCGCAGATTTTCGTGTTAGCAGAAAACCAGGGGTTTTCAACTAATGGCTCTGAACAAAGGAAAAAGAAACAAGAAAACACACGGCAAATGCAGAAGATGCGGTAAAAAGGCCTATCATCTTTCCAAAGGAGAATGCGCATCCTGTGGGTTCGGCAAGACTAAGAAAAGAAACGACTTCCAAAAGGACTCTCCTAGAAAGGATTGATAATGGAATTCAAGGCCGTAATCCTCTCTGAAATCGGGGACTATCTTCTAAAAGAAAAAACCCAGTATACTTGGACAGATAAGGGCCTGAAACTTGAGAAACCTTATGTCGTTAACGAAGAAGGCCTCGCACAGAGAGTTAAGGCAGAAAAGCTTTTGATAACAGAGAATGCTCTTCAGGGAGTTCAGAAAGGAAGATTTGAAGAAGAAGCTGTAAAATAATATTTTTTTGCGGGCCCATAGCTCAGTCTGGCAGAGCACCGGCCTTTTAAGCCTCAAGTTCCATCGGGAACGAGGACCGAGAAGCGCAAGCTTCGAAGAAGAAAGCCGGGCGTCGCGGGTTCAAATCCCGTTGGGCCCATATTTCTAAAAGAAATATGCTTGAAGAAGCAAGTAATATTTGCTTCGAGCCGAACAAATATTTGTTTGATCGATTCTGGTGCGTAAGGCACCTTTGTTAGAATTTAATTGTTCTCCAGATAATCTTGATTATACGCGTGATTTGGCTTGCGACTACTGTGCTTCTCGTAAATAAGAAGCCGAATAAGGCCTGTTCTTCTGTCTCTGCTTCAAGCAGACTAAGAAATCTTACTTCGTTTAACAGGCTGACAGTAGGTATGACGAGTAAAGCATCGAACCAGTGCTGGCGCAGAAACTTCTTGTGAGAATCTGCTAGACTGAATCCCAGGCCTAACCTGATAGTGAAGAAGGAAATCAGTCCGTAGTTCATCCAAGTTATGGCGTTAGATATTCTCTCGTTGACAGGCATGAAAAGATGAAAGGTTATCAACGAGCCTAGAAGTATCAGAGCTAGAGGCATGAACTGATCCATTACAAGCTTCAATTTTGCCCTCTGGTTCTCGGGTATGAAATTCTCTACCTCTTCCTCGATTTCGAGGATTTTACCCTTTACCGAAGCCATGATAGTAAAATGCCTTCACTCAAATAAAAATGGCGGCTGTAGAACAATGCATTAAAAATACTTTCCAACCATCAGTAATTTAGTAAGGACCGGTAGCTTAGCCAGGTTATAGCGCCACGCTGATAAGAACTTGTTACGCTCGGTTCACACGCAAGAGACCGTGCGCCTTCGATTAACGCATTGCGACAGAATCGACGTAGTTGTTCAGAGAGACGTGGAGACCGCCAGTTCAAATCTGGCCCGGTCCACTACCAATTTTTTATCATCGTCCAGAAACAAATACTTAAATCTAGGCCTTGGTTTTTTGCTTGATGGCTGACCCAGAAGAAAATTACTCTGAGGAAATGTATGAGTTAAACAATTCTATAGACAGAATTTTGAATTCAGAGGCCTCGACTGAGGAGCTTCAGGATGATTTCCAGAAATCCTTCGATTATGGAGGCCTTTCATTAATCAGTCATTTCTATGGTTTGAACAAGAGGGAAAGCCAGTTCGATGAGCTTTTCAATTCCTACAGAGAATTTTACAGAGTTAAAGATATGAGAGAGGGTTCTAGGCTTCACGATGAAAAACTGACTAACCTGATGGAGGCTTACCGCGAGTTTTTTGGCCCTGGTTCGAATGAACAGTGGAATGAAGGTGTTGAGATGGCTTCGAAGATAATGGCCTCTGGCACAGTCCCAGGACAACAGAGGCCTTTAGAGAAAGGCGAATTAAGAGACGTCCTGAAAGAATTCTAACAGATAAGGAAAAAGGCCTCTTTCAGCCGTAATGCTCCTCCAAGTACTCAATTATGTCATCACTCTCAGGCATCACTGTATCCGTGTTAGGGTCTTTCAAGACTGGTACTCCTTCCTGACCTGATAGTTCCTCCACTCGAGTTCTGTCATTTGGATCGACCTGTCGGGCGATAAAATCAAGGCCTAATTCTGTCATTTTCTGTCTTACTTTCCCACAGAACGGGCATCCTTCGAACTGGTATAGCTCCAGTAATTCGTCTGGTTCTGTCATAGTAAATAGTTATTTGAGAATTCATTTCAATCTATCTGTTTCAAGGCCTTTTCCAGAACTTCAACGTTGTTGTCATACTCCAGCATCTCTCTCACGTGTGAAGGCCTCAAAAAGAATCCGTGTTCGTGTTCATCACAGGGATTTTCACGGGTATCTACTGCTTCGACTTCTGAAACTTTTACGAGGAAGGCCTTGTATTCTTTCCTGTAACCTTCGCAGTCTTGAGTGTATTCCCATTTGACAGTTTTTTCTAGATTGTTTATGGACTCGATCTTTTCTGGGTCTATCCCTGTCTCTTCTTCTAGTTCGATGAGCACGGTTTCTTCGTAGTCATCTTTCTCGAGGTGGCCTTTCGGAAGTTCCCAGCCTTCCCAGTTTTTCTTCCTTTTCAGGACCAGTACCCGATTCTTCTCATCGAATACTGTTACTATCACTCCTTTTTCAACTTCCATAATCTCGGTGAAATGCCCATAGTTTAATAGATAAGGCCTTTTTAAATCCAAATGGTTTTTATAGTTCAAGGCCTGATTTATCATTACGCGGTGTCAAAATGATTAATCGCCTCAAGAAATTCCTGAATGATCTGTTCAGTGGCTCGGAAAAAGATGATATCAGCATAGGGATTTATGGTCCTCCAAATGCTGGAAAATCCACTCTCGCAAACCATATCTCTCAGGATCTTGCTGGAGAGGAGATGAGTGATATTTCAGAGGTGCCTCATGAGACCCGCGCCGTAGAGAAAAAGGAAAAAGTTACTATAGAATCTGATGATGGTAGAACACTTGATCTTAACCTTCTGGACATGCCTGGAATCTCCACAAACGTGGACTTCAAGGATTTCACAGAGCATGGAATAGAGGAAGATGAAGCAAAAGGTCGCGCAAAGGAAGCTACGAAGGGAATCGTAGAGGCCATCAAGTATTTGGACGACGTTGATGCTTGCCTTGTGATTTTTGATTCGACTGATGATCCTTACACTCAGGTCAATGTGACTATAATTGGAAACTTAGAAGCTAAAGACATCCCGATTCTGGTCCTGGCGAACAAGACGGATCTTGAAGACGCTGACCCCTCTAGAGTGAGAGATGCATTCCCTCAGCACCCTGTACTTGAAATTTCCGCCAAAGAAGGGGAAAACATAGACAAACTTTATCAGGAAATAGTCGAAAGGTTAGGATAATGGCTGATAAAGAAGAGGGAGTGACCATAGAATTTCTGGCCAAGGACAAGCTTAGCGGAGATAATTTTGAGGAAAAACTCTCATCAGTACTTGAAAAGGTAAAAGATAATTACGTACTTGTACTGGAAGAAGGATGGACGCCAGAAGAGAAAAGTTCTTTAATACAGGCCTCAATGGAGGAAATCGACGACGATTTCCCGGGCGTAGAGTTTCTAGGCCTTGACAGCGCAAACTCACGGTTTGATAAAGCCAAGGAACTCTTCTATAACAGAGTACTAGATAAAGAATACCGTGAAGGCCTGACAATCGTAGGAAATTCCCGCGTAATGGAAAAAGTCAAAGAGGAGCGAGATACCGTCTCGTTCCTGGCCAAACTCGAAAATGAGGGTAATAAATAATGGGGATCGAAAATCAGAGATTCGAAGGTTCGAAATCGAATCTTCTCCAAGAAAGTTCTGGGGAATTCTCTGGACATTCGAAAACTCAGCGAGGCGAGTTTTGAATGCCTCACAGATGTATGAACTGCGGGGAGATGTATGAGGATGATTCTGATAAGTTGATTGATGGCTGTGAATGTGGATCCAGTCTTTTCATGTACGAGTCTGAAGATGCTGATGGAGGCCTTAAACAAGAGGATGAGAAAGTAGTCGAGGAAGTCGAGGAGATGGTCGCTGAAGGGGTTTCTGAAAAAGATAACATCCAGTTTGAATTCGATATCGATTCTATAAGTGTCGAAGAGGAAGGAGTCTACAGCATCAATGTTTCGCGTCTGCTTGAGGAGATGCCTCTCGTAATTCAGAAAGAAGACGGAGTCTACCATATTCATCTACCGTCCGCTTTCTCGCCTGAAAGCGCCGACTTGAATCTTGAGGACCTTGGGGAATAACTTTTAAATCAGATCAGAGGCCTACACATCTTAGAGAGGCGTAAAAAAAATTTATGTCAGAAGAATCTGAAGATTCTGAACCATCTGTAAGAGAAGAAGATATTTTTGGTCTTCCCAAGATGAGCACCAATATGGAAATCGGTATCTCCTTTACATTATTTATTTTGGGGATGCTGATGGTGTTTTCGGTGATTTACTCGGTCAGTGAAATGATTGAGATCGGTCCAGGCCTTTTGGGAATGCTGATGCTTGGAGTATCCTATCTGTTTGCGATCGAGGCCATCAGAGAACTTGAGGAGAAAGACCATTTCCTTTCAAGGAAGCTGATGTCACGGTAGAGGCCTTACAGTTAAAACATTTCACTTCTAATTTTTTCTTTATGTCAAGCAAAGAACTTGAGCTCGACTTTGATTTTTCGAACGATGAACTCGCCAACTTTCTTGAAAACTTTGCTGAAAAGATCAGGGAAGGCGAGGTAGGCCTGAGCTTCAAAGGCCAGGAGGAAGTTGATATATCTCCTAATCGAGATAACCAGCTTGAACTGGAGTTCGATGAATCAGATGAGTACAAGAAGATGAGCCTGGAAGTAACCTTGAGAGAGGATGTCGATACTACGGACGCTGGAAGGGAAAAGATATCAGTCGAGATAGTATAATGAACATCATGCCTGCACAATTTTCTGACGCTGAAAAGATAGTGTAACAGCTGTGGTTGCCTCTGGCAAAGGAGATGGAAGATGTCTCAGGCTATAACCAGTTAGAAGAGAATCTGGATTTGAGCTCCGTGATTCAGCTTACCAAAGAGAATATTACCAGTGAGGATTCATTTGTTATTCTAGCCGAGGCTGTGGAAGAAATCGGTTTTATTTCTGCAACGATTGAAGAATCTCCTCCAGTTTTCTCCCGCGGAGATAGGCTAAAGATAAATGAGATCTATGTAACGCCTGAATATAGAAGGCAGGGAGTAGCATCTAAACTAATAAGTAAAATTAGACGATTAACTGAGTATAAAGACGTCGAGACTATCGAATTAAATGTAAATATCCGTAACGAGTCTGCTCAGGAGCTTTACCAAAATCTCGGGTTCAAGACCGAGAAGAAGAGAATGATTAAATGGATTGACTAAAATTTCTTTAGTTTCCAAAGCTTTCCAAAATTTCAATCATACGAGCGTTTTGCTCAATTATCCTGTCAAGTTTCTCTTCAAGGCCTGAAGTATCTGTCGAAACCTTCTTACTTTCTTCACTCTCATTTGCTGGAGGAAATCCAGAACCGCTAGAGCCTGAACTTTCACTTGTAGACGATTTTGACTCGCTTCTCTGCCTTCTAGGGTTTTCCAGGCCTTCATCGAGTACCTCTATAGGCGTATCATCCTCTTTCTGCTCTGTCTCTTCACTGGCATTTTGCTTCAAAGTATCAAAGTTGCCGGCTTTTCCATCTGAAGAAGAGGTTTTGTTCTTAACATCGTCTTTCACACTGTCATAATACCCCATCTAGACCATCTCCTGAAATACTGTTATCATCTTCTTTTTCATCATCTGTCATATCCTCAAGCATGGAAATAATTTCTTCATTCTGTCTGTGAAGGTCCTCCATACTGACAGAACTTTCTGCAGAAGAATCCGAGCCGAACTTCGATTCAACCTCATTCTTCAAATCGGCCTCTTCTCGAGATTCTTCCTGCTTGGAGGCCTTGATCTCGACCTCGTCCTCTTCTTTTTCTTCTCCTAGGAAACCCATAACATATCCTTGGAAGGCCTAAATAAAAGCCTTTCACCCATAGATGATAATATGAAAGCAGAGATAAAACCCACAGAAAAAATCGAAAAACTTGAGGAAAACCTTAAACCCAGGGTCAAAAGCATCGAGAAAAAATCAGGAAAACTTCACATACAGGCCTCCGAACTCGATTTCCTTGAAAGGGTGCCAGGCATCAAAGAATACAGTATCAACGGAGAACAATGGAAAGGCATGGGAGGATCACCGGTCGATGAAAAGGCCTACACCAGGATTCACTCGAAAGAAGATGTGGTCAAGGCCTTCCTCGCTACGGCTTCAGGCTATGATCTTCTCGTGGTAGAGTGCTCCCGAGAATGGGATCTAAAATTACTGCGAAGATTCAATCCCTCGATAAAGGAAGTCTCCGAGCCGAGTGAAGTGTTCAAAGTTGAGAAATCCGTGAATCTGGATGGTTACGAGAAAATAGAGTTCGATCTCAAACAAGAGGATATCGACCCGATCTATAGAAAGGTAGTAGGTTAAAAAAGATTCTTTCAACATGTTTGATTAGTGAATATAAAATGGTAGATGAACCTGAACAAGCACCGGACGTATCTCTAGACCTAGACTACGACAAACTAGAGTACGCCACCAACAGAGAAATGGAAAACGATGAAGGAGAGAAAACTGGCTTCGCCAAAGTAGCAAGCTACGACATGGAAACCTTCATATACGTCATCAAATGTCCGTACTGTGGCCACGAATTCAAAGGCGAAGAAAAACTAGGTTCAAGGCCTTGGTGGATAGAATGCCCAGAATGCAGTCGATCAAGCAACATCTACCGCATAAAAGACAAAGCAGAGAAAAAATTCAAAAACAGAGGCCCAGACACACCAGACGACGTAGACGTCGACGTATAGGCCTCACAAAATAAAATATAGCTTGTAAACTTCCTATTTACAGGCCTCGATAGCTCAGCTGGCCAGAGCAGCTCCCTTGTAATCGCATCTTCCTGAAAAGGAAGCATGCTTCGTCTGCCTTTCCAGGCGGACAAGGCAAGACAGGAGCAGGTCGAGGGTTCAAATCCCTCTCGGGGCTCTACCCTTAGAGCCAAACATGTGGAGCTAATTTCTTAACCTAAGTAGTTCCATATATTGTTTTCTAGGTTAGTTACTTTCTAACTTCTTTTCTTGATTTCTCCATCCCGTAACACCTTCTTTCAGGCTGTATGCTTCAAAATTGTCTCTCTGTAGTAGGGCTGCGAATTTCTTGGATTTTCTGCCACCTGGGCAGACCAGCAGTATTTTCTGGTTCTGAGAGAATGGTTTGCCTGTTTCTACAAGTTCTTTCAACTTTTCTTCAGGTATGTTGATTGAGTATGGTATGTGTGCCATCTGGTAGGCTGGATTGGAGCGTGAATCCACAATAACACGACTATTTTCTTGTATCCATTCTTCTGCTTTAGTAACTGATATCTCTGGGACTTGTTCAAGTTCTTCTTCTGTCAGTGTTTCTGGGCCATTTCTTTCTTCTCCTCCAAAGATTTCTGGTTTTCTTTGTTTTGCTGTTTATATGGCGCTGGCTAGTAGGATTGTGTTTGTTCCTAGTAGGATTAGGTAGATGAAGCCTGACCAGTAGAGGATTTTTGCTCCGTCTGTTTCTCCTTCTATCAGTGTTTTTTTGAGAGGTAGGAGTTGTGATAGTGTGAAG
>Ga0102942_1000003_pt1 | contig 110532 bp, 176 predicted proteins | sample SalPon2_C_H2O_MG_FD_78171 | JGI IMG/M metagenome (GOLD analysis project Ga0102942, IMG submission 78171) | Salt pond water microbial communities from South San Francisco under conditions of wetland restoration - Salt Pond MetaG R2_C_H2O_MG | ecosystem: Environmental > Aquatic > Non-marine... | reverse complement strand
TGTTACTTCAATTCGGCAAATTCCAAACCCTGGTTGTTTAAGTATAGTTCCATCATCGCCACAGTAAGTCTCGATTTTTGAAGTATAAGACTCATCTTTAAGCCCAATTAATACTTCAACAGTGTCTGCTTCAGCATGTTCTTCAAAGAGTGTTTCAAGTCCAATTGTTTCCATATAAAACAATAATTTTGAAACATATATTAAAGTTTCTAAGGAGAGCCAATCGCAACTATTAATATATAACCCGTGTAATTGTGTGTATGGAGACACAGAAACAGCAAGTCTCTAACCAAGAGCGGTCTTCAGATGAAACAGATTTAGCAAGAATATCGGCAGAGTATGACCGCTCTCAGATTGAGACAGAGTATCCAATTCCAGATTGGGATAAAATCCCTGTGAATGATACGGTTGATAAATCTGTCAGCAGTATTTTTCTTTCTAATCTTAAGTCTGATATTTCTAAGTTAGTTGGTTTGAGTAAGGATAAACTGAACAAAGTATTAAATCATAGTGAAACTCTTTCTTCAAATGAAGTTGTTGATGAAATTATTAGTATTGATATCGTTGGTGATGTTGAGAACCCAAATCATCTAAAACTAAACTTAGATAATGGACAAGTAGTTAAGTATCAGTGGGCGTTTGACAAAGAGCATTCGACACAAATGCAGCAACTAGTTGATTATTATGCAGATGGTGATATTTCAAGTTTAAAAAATACAACTGTTTTTGTAAATGATGATGGGTATCCTATTGTGCCAAATGGTTCCAATTTTTGGTTTAAAATGACAAACAATCTCCGACCATATGGTTTCACTCATATGGTGACAAATGATTCAAAGGCTAAACTCTCAACAATATCCAAACGGCAACGAAAACATCATGTGCCACAGTATGATTTTAGTCATAGTATGTATCTTAATGTTTGTGCGTTGCTTGCTCCAACATCTGTAATTCTACCAATTCAAATATATTCTATTTCAAGTTCAGTACTACTTTCTATTCTCTCATATATAATGCTTCATTTATTTGCAGTTCCAATCTCTATGCGCTCTTCTAATGATGAGAATGGGGCTATTAATTATTTATTCCCGTGGATTATGTCTATCATTGGATACATCTTTTTATGTTTTTTAGGTGCAGTCTCAGCGATTAGAGTTAGTAGTTATATCTCAACATTATTTCAGCAGAGAGAACAATAGACAGGGTTGTGAATGATTTTTAAAATGTGAATATAAAGGTTTCAAATTTCAACTGACTCTATATTTAGACTGTATATAAGTAGTTAGAAAGAAGAGTTAGAAGAACGGAAGAATTACTTTAGTTTTGTTCAAGCGAGTGTTCTGACACAGGGCTAAGGTCAGAAATGGAGAGGATTCCATCGCTTGTGCTGTTCTTCATTTCTTCTGCGAACTTTGCTAGGTCTTGCCCGTCATCTTCAAATGCAATACGAATTACATCAGCTAAGTGTTCGACAGGTTTGATGTTAATTTGGTCTTTGAATTCATCTTCAATTAATACATCATCCTCATTTGCTTTTGGAATGATGACAGTATCCATGCCTGACTTAGCAGCTGCTTCGATTTTATGTGTGACACCACCAACTGGTAAGACTTCTCCTTGGACTGAGAGTGAGCCAGTCATTGCTACATCTTGTCGGATTGGGATTCCAGTCAATGAACTTAGCACAGCCGCAGCCACTGTAACGCTAGCAGAATCTCCATCTACACCCTCATGTGTTTGAACGAATTGAATGTGAATGTCTTTATCTTCAAGAGATTGTCCACTCAGTTTCTTAATTAGTGCAGAGACATTCTGGACTGCTTCTTGAGCAATTTCTTGGAGTTTTCCTGTTGCAATCACACTTCCGTCGCCTTGCGCTGGTGTGACTGTTGAAACAATCGGGAGGACAATTCCTGAATCTTCACCCATAACTGCAAGTCCGTTAACATGGCCAACTTTAGAATCAACATCTGCTCTGAGACCATACCGTTCTTTCTTTTTCATTTGTTCATCAACGACTTGCTGTTCGATGCTTCGGGTCTTATCTTTTGCAACAGAAACATGTTCTGCTGTAACAAGGTCAGCATTCTCGTTTGTTGCAACATCACCTGCTGCTCTAACAATTCCACCAAGACTTCGAAGTTCAAGCGTGAGCTTTCCTTTTTCTCCTGCTTGACGTTGTGCTTCTAAGACAACTTCTTCCATAGCTTCTCGTGTGAAGTGAGGGATTTGGTCATCCTTTTTCACTTCTTGAGCAACGAATCTAGCATATTTCTGTCGCATTTCAGGAGAATCATCGACAGTATCATTCATATACACTTCGTAACCATATCCTTGAAGTCGGTTTCGAAGAGCTGGGTGCATATTTTCAATTGCATCCATATTCCCTGCAGCAACCATAATGAAATCTGTTGGAAGTGGTTCAGTTTGGACCATTGCACCACTAGACCGCTCAGATTGACCAGTAATATGGAATTCGCCTTCTTGAATAGCAGTCATTAGCTTTTGTTGGTCTTTAACTTCAAGCGTATTAATTTCATCAATAAATAAGACTCCTTGGTCAGATTCATGGATTGCACCAGTTTCTACTCGTTCGTGTGCAGGTGTTGCCATCTGCCCAGATTGATATGGGTCGTGTCGAACATCTCCGAGCAATGCACCACTATGAAACCCAGTCGCATCTTTAAATGGAGCCTTTGTTGATTCTGCATTATCAATCGCAAGATTTGGTCCATTTGCATCCACATTTGAAAACCCATACTTATATGCAAGGAACATAAGCACCAACACTAGGATTGTTAAGAGAATCGACCCTGCAAACACAAACCCATAAATTCCCACAGCTGCAACAATAACTAAAAAGAGTAGTCGGCGCATCCGACCTTTCTTCGATGCTTCTTCTAAGTGAGCATCAATAATCTTCCTTCCTTGACCCGCAGGAACAACACGGGTTTTCGGACTTGTATCATCTTCCTGGTTTGGATAGATGAGTACATCTTTCATATTGTCTCTTGGCATAATTTCAGTCATTGCTTTTGCCAACATAGACTTCCCTGTTCCTGGTGAACCAATCATCATAACGTGTCGTTTTTGCTGTGCTGCTTTTTCAATAACATCACGAGCATGCTCTTGTCCAATAACTTGGTCAATAAGCTTTTCAGGAATTGTAATGTCTTCGGACGTATCTACATCAAGTCCTCCAAGCAAATCATCCTCTTGAAAATCAGCTTCTTCATCAGAAGAAGTCTCATTTTCAAGATTTTCATCGACTACATCATCAGATGGGTCTGAGTTAGATGTTTTATTCTCCTCATTCTTAACAGAGTGTGATTCATCACTTTCTCTGTCGGAATTATCCGTATCTGACATAAATTATAGTAATTTTTAATACTACTTGAATAAATATAAACCTTTGGTTCTTATCTTACTAGAGACCAATTAATTCCGAATAAGTTAAAAATGAAAGTGAACAATACTATTCTATGAGCAAAATTTCAACGGAAACTTTACTCTGGAACATCCTCAATGAATTTGAGTATATAGCACTACAACAAGTCTGTAATATAGCTTTTCTAATTGAACATCAATTTTTTATAAAATATAATACTCGGCTAACTAATACTAGTTATACTGAGTATCTTTCAGGTGTTCATAGTGAAGAAATTGAAGATATAATTAGATATAATAATCGATTAGAAATAGACAGAACTAGAATTAACAATGAAACTGTTAAAATGGTAGTTAATCCAATCACACAACTACAATCTGTTGATAGCGATGTGCAACAAATATGTGAAACCATTATCTCTGAATATGGTGAGAGAAACCCAAGTGTGATTAATAAACAAATCAAATCAATTATTCCAAAAGATTCAAATATAACAGAAGAAATTGATTTCAATAAATTACATGAGAAATGAGCATAGTCAGATATTGTTTTTAATTAAATGCTCACGTTAAAACCGTCTGTCTAAAATTCTATACTAGTAGTGAAACGCCGTGTGTCGGAATTGAACCGACAGCCCCCGTGAAGGGGCACGGCTTTCAAGGCCGTTGGGTTCTCCAATACCCAGACACGGCAAAGTGGGGTTATTCTAATGGTCGCTATTACACGACACGCCGTGTGTCGGAGTCGAACCGACAAGGCTTAACGCCGCTTGTTTTCAAGACAAGTGAGGTCGCCAATCCTCAGACACGGCACGTTGTATATTTTTCAACGGTCGGAATACACTTGAACCTTTTGAAGTCATATTATCTGACTTCTATGGTTGGGGGAATAGAGCTTTCAAATTGTCTTTGAAATGACAATTGCAATCCATTGGAGCCACAAGATTACTGCAACAACAATGGTTTAGTTATGACTCCGACGATGAAGAGAAGAAATGCAATCGAGATATTGCTTGGAGTCGAATCACAATTCATTATTGTTTGTATTTATATATAAATGTTTTGGTTCACAACCAATAAATTTTTTATCTTTTGAGTAGTGTCATTTCATTGTATGTATATTGAGTATTCAAATGGCAAATATACAAAAAATGGTTCTATACTATCTTTATTTAGAGATGTATCATCTATTCGTTCGTTCTCTAGCGGAATTAAGTTCTCTCGTCGAAATATAAAGAATTTAAGACATACAATCAGGGAGATTAGAGGTTCTAACTCTGCAATCAACTTTGAATCTGCATTATTTACTCAATTGCATAAATTCATTTCTGGAGACTATGTTGGACATGTGTCTTTTTCTTATGAAATGAGAGTGTCTAATTCTTCATTTGAAGGGGAAGTGTCAGCTAAGTTTGTTGAAGAAAACAATATGTTTACTGCACAATTTGAATCTTCATATACAAGTGCAAGAAAAATCCGAGAGATGATTAGAGATATTTTGTATTTCACTCTCCAATATAATATAGAAATCAATTGTTTTAGTCTTAAATCAAGCAAAAAACCTGAGTGTTTAGTTTTATCAGGAGATGGTCGTTTAGATATTCCATTAGAAATTATCGAGAGTTCAGAGAATCATTCTTTAATTACATCTTTTCCAATTAACAATCCATTGGATAGATTATTGTTTTGAGTCAAGAGAAAGGTTGATGTGAGCAGTTTTTGGTTCTTCGAAAATATCATCTGTTTTACTGCTCTCAGTTTTATCTTGGTGGTAATTAATACCTTTTCCAAATCCAACTAATAAACCAATTCCATATCCAAGGACTAATGCAAAAACTCCAAAGAGTGCTTTCCGTAGCATACTTACTTGTTTACAACTCTATCATATTAATATTTTCCTATTTTATATCAGTTATACAATCTGAAATTGGATAAAGTATTTGTACAATAAATATAATTATAGAAATATGAGTGATAAATTTCAAAAAGGAATCGCTTTGTTCTTTGTAGTGTTGATGCTTGGTTCAAGTGTCTTATATGGATTGACAGTAATTTAGGGATTTATAAGTCAAGGTCTGGGACTTCAATCTTTTCCATAACAGGGATTAGTTGTTCCCGTCTGGTGTATGATTCATTTTCGATTCGTTCTCTTGCAGTCTTTACATACTCTTCAGAGATATCAGTTCCAATATAGTTTCGTTCTAAGTGTTTTGCAACTTTTGCTGTTGTTCCGATTCCATTCATTGGGTCTGCGATAAGGTCATTTTTGTTAGAATATAGCGAGATTAGCCTATGTGGAATTTCTTCTGGAAATGGACATGGGTGTTTTTCGATGTATTTGTTTGGTGGTTCGGGTGCAATATGCCAAACATTATTTGCAATTTCTTTTTTTACATGTTCTGCTCTAGAATTGAATTTTGAATCTTCTTGTTTTGTTCGTTTAATTTCACCTTTCCGCCACACTTGGATTTCTTCATGCATTTGATTTGGATAATAATAACTTGGATATTCGTGTTGTAGTGTAACTCCAAAGCGGCTTACTCCACCCGTTACTTTGTTCCAAATGATTCGCTCATGGAAATTCCATTCTGTTTCTGTATCTAACATTTCAGCAAAATGGTGTGGTAATGGACACCAGTCTCCCTCTTCTGCTTTGGTATGTGCTATTACAACAGCACAATATCCACCGTCATTTGTTGCCTTGAAAAGGCTTTGGAAAATATTTTTTTGTGTTTCTAAGTACTGCTCAAGATTTGGGGGTTTCCGTTCTCGAAAGTCTGATTTTGATTCATCTTGGTGCGCTTCGTAATTTATTGCATTTAAGTATGGTGGAGATGTGACAGTTAGTTGAACCTCATCTGTAAGCGTATGAATCTCATCACCTGATAGATGATGGATTTGATTGTGGTTTTCGTGAGACATTTTATTCTATATTATACTTTTAGAGAAACTATTATAAGAGTGTTGTTTTCTTGCAGAGAAAGTATTACAGAATTGAAGGCAGAATGCCCACGCTTTTAATCGTGGGTAGCTCACTAAAATTCACATTTTCATTTTATGATTGGTTTTTTGCTTCTTCTGGAAGAGAAACATTAAGCGGTTCATTATATTGGCTATATTCAAGAGTAGTTGCATATGTGAGTCGTCCTCTTGGTGGTTCTTCACCTTCGTTAAGTTCCATATTCTCAGCTGCATAATCTGGATTAATCTCGGCTAGTTCTGAATTGTTCATATCATATTGGATATATAATTTGACTGATTTTAATCGATGGGTTTCTTTATGAACTTCAATTTCAATTACATATGTGTCAAGTTCATCTAATCGTGAGTCAAATGGTGAGAAAGAGCGGTCTTCAATCAATGATGTGTTTTCTGGTGGGTTTTCTTTTAAGTTAATTGAATATTGAAGGATGGATTCATTTGTTGAATTGTTTTGGGTATAGTTATATTGTTCTAAGAAAGATGCATTTGCAACTGGGGCAGATTCTGTTTCCACGCTAAGATTTGTTGCTTGTGTTTGCCATCCAGTAGATTGATTTTGTCTTTGTTGTTTTGTGTATATTGTTCCATTAACAAAATATCGCTCAAATGCAAAGTTTTGGGTTCTTTGAATTACACTTTGGCTTCCAACTCCTTGTGCTATATATGAGTTATTTTGATAGTCATATCTTGCTCTGACTTGTTGTTGTTGTGTTTGATTAATTGTTGTATTGTTGTTTGTTATACTCAATACTTGTGTTGTTGTTGAATTTACTTGTACAGTCTTAACATTTTCATTCATTTCAGTTTCTATTTTTTCTGCAGTTGTTTTATTATCAAAAATTCCAAGGCTAGAGCAACCAGCTAACGCAAGAGAAGTGACCAACAATAATGAGATTGCTGTTTTTCTACGAATCATTATACATTACATTTTTCTCCACATATAAAAGATTTGTTGAAAAGTTAATTTTTTAACAAATATACTCGATTCGAAAGTTATTTATTTATAACTTGTTTGAGTATGTATATGGGTATTGGAGAAATTAGAGATTTAGCAAGCATTGAAGAGATACAATCTAATGATTTAAGTGGTGATACAGTTACAGTTGATGCTCACAATTATTTGTATAAGTATATGATTCCAACTGTTCAGTACACTGACACAAGTGCATATACTTCAAATGATGGAACTGAACTACCGACAGTTCTTGGTTTGTTGCGGGGGTTACAAAGATTTTACGAGAATGATATAACCCCAATTTTTGTATTTGATGGGTCTGCTCATTCATTAAAACAAGAAGAGATTGCAAGGCGAAAATCACAGAAACAGAAAGCATCTAATGAAAAAGACGCACAGATTCAAGATGGAAATATTATTGAAGCTGCCCGATATGATGCACGGTCGCAACGGTTAACAGGTGAAATGATTGCAGCAACACAACGTCTTCTCTCCGTTCTTCAGATTGAACAGATTGAAGCTCACGGTGCTGGTGAAGCACAAGCTGCACATATGGCAAAAGAAAGTTCTGTAATAACAAGTATAATTAGTGATGATTATGACTCTTTGTTGTTTGGCGCACCTTCTGTAATTCGGAATTTTACATCATCTGAGCCACATGAGCGAATTTCACTACAATCATTATTGGATGAAAACAACCTTAATAGTGAGCAGTTAGTTTGGTTTGCGATTCTTTGTGGAACAGATTATAATGATGGTGCATATGGATATGGTCCCAAAACAGCAAAGAAAACAGTTAGTAATAATACCTCAGATGAATGTATGGATATTGTACTTGAAAATGATGATTCAATTACAGAGACAGAACTTGAAACAATAGTCTCACTATTTTTAAACCCGAATGTAATAGATGAGTATCCTGAACCAACAAGTTTGAAGCCTATCGCAAAAAATGATATTGAAACGGTTGTATATGATGAAATAGGATTAGAATCTGATGTAATCCAATCAGCAGTTGATTCTCTTGCAGAAACCATTCCATCAAACACGTCGTTAGATTCGTGGGGATAGTAGGTATATATAAAACTTATTATCGTGTTTTTTAGGGTTTGAATGGGGTTATAAACCAATATAGATAGAAACTATTAAGTGGGAATCTTGTGTAGTTATAATAACTCCACACGCTGAGAAAACAACAGTGTGGACCACATAACAATGATTCAAGAATATAAACAGATGTTGCGTTATTGGTTTGCAACTCGTCTCGGGGGACTAGAAACAGCACGAAATGAAAATATAGCAGAGATAATTTGTCCAGATTGTGGTATGTTAACTGCAATTGACAGAACAAAACACTGTGAACAAGAATGTTATTTTTGTCAGAGTGATTTAATCAATAAATCTACTGAACAGAAAATCGAACCAATCTCTCCACCGCAATCAAAGTCTTCAAATATGCCAAATTCATCATCTGAAAATATGCAAAAAGCAAATTAATTGCTTGGTGAGTCTTCAAACAGAACAGATATTTCAAATGGGATATCTATGTCTGTTTGATTATCCAAATATTTGAGACCATTGCCTAATGCAAATGCAGTTTGTGGAGTCATTTCTTCATCTGTAAGCATTCGTTCAATTTTGCTTTTTGCGTTGTTCTCTAATGGAACAGCAGTCACATGAGAAACATCATATGACTCTTCTAAGTTTTTAAATAGATAATCAGTGTATTCTGGATTTTCTATCATAAAAACACCAGTCAGCTCCGCAGCAACAGTAAATCCTTCAATTCCAAATCCTGTTATGTTAAATGAAGCATTATTTGAACGTAACAATTGGGTGATTGCATTTACACCTTTACTAGTGTTATTTGAATGTTTACCTCCATCCATTGCTTCACGAGAATATTCACTTAGTAAATGTTGTTCGACTACGGAACCATATGAAATATCATTTGGTTTAAAATATCCTGCTGGAAATGCAGTTAAAACTGATGGCCAGAAAACAACTTTATCACTTCGTCGTCCAACAAGTAGGTAGTATGTTCCATTTTCATCTAAAACAACAGTAAGATACGTGCCGCCTAATGGTCGATAAAATGAATCAATATTACGAGAGAGACTAGCTGTTGTGTCAAAATATTTTCTTCGTTTACTTCGATAAGAAGAATCTGATTGTGTCAGAACTTCTCCAATCAACCGAGAAGTATGTGAAACAACACTATAAAAGTCAGATTTTTTCAATACAATTTCTGATGGCGGTTGAGATAAATCAAGTGGAGAATCAATTATGTATGTATCTCCGTTCCACATATAATCCGAAACAGTGTTACCTTCTGGTATATTTCTGACTCTATCCTTTTGGTATGCAAGAATTGTTGCTAACGAGTTTAAATCATCATTTAGCACACTTTTCTTTTCTGTATTATCAATTGTAATTGTTGGTTCTTCTGATAGTTCCATCCATGGTTCATCTGAAATGAGCGTCGTTTCTAATTTTATATCATCAAAAGTAAAACTCACCACATCAGAGTATCGTTCTCGAATAAAATCTGTGGGTGGTTGTGATAACACAGACATATACTTCTCTAAATCTTCTACATTGACCCAGGACATACTAGATAGTTTTTTATTTGACAGTATAAAGATTTTTGCGTTTATTGAACCGCTGTTTCTCAAATGACAAGTAAGTTTATAACCCTGAAACACTATGGTATTAATACACACGAATGAGCGGCTCACGCCATAATATGTATTACATCGCAGGACGAATTGATGACGAATCAAAATTTAAAGCAATCAGAGATGATGTATATGACCATATCAATGCATCTCATAACAATTATATAAAACGAACACCACACGTAACATTTGTAAATCGGATTAAACTCCCAGAATCTTATGAAAAAACTGTAGACAATGAAATTGATAAGTATAATCCATCAGCAATTCCAGTCAAAGCAGTTGGATTTTCTACTTGGCCTTCAATTGATAATCCTCGATACATATCATTAGATGTTACTGCTCCAATTCAAGCCTACCAAGATGAAATCTCAAAAATAATCAAACAAAATGAAGGGCAAATCCTTACAGACCCACCAAAACCACACATTACTCTATGTAAATGTGAAACACCCGAAGATGTAACAGAACACACAAAAACACAATTAGAAAAACTAAACGAACTCAACTTTACAATCCACACACATATTCCATACATAGACTTATTAGACAGTCAAATAAATACAGAGAAAAATAAAGAACTGAACTCACAATCTCCAATACTACAATTAAACGATTGAAAACGCTGTCACTTATATCCTAATGCACTTAACTTCTCTTCAATATCTTCTGTCACTTCTTTATTATGAACATCAGGCGTGTACTCTTGATTATCATTTGCACTTGTGACCACCCACGGCACTTCTCTCAGAGCTGGGATTGGAAGATTTCTTGGGTGTCCATAAATATTCCACTCACCAACTGCATTCCCATGGTCTGCAGAAATTACAACACGTTCTGCATCAATACTATGCAGTAGCGTCTCAACACTATCTAAGACAACACGGAGTGTATCTTTATATGCACTCCACAGTTCATCATGCGTAATCTCCCCATCACGAAGTAATTCCCACGGAGTCCGCTGCTGAACAGTTCCCTTTGGACTTTCAAAGTGATTAATATCGATATGATAATCTGTAGCGTTATCACTGATAAATGGAGCATGTGGTTGCATATAATGAACTAACATCTGATTAGGGGATTCTTCACGGTGTAACGATATTGCTCTATCTGTGACCACATCAGGTGGCAAATATCCATCTTCATCATCCCACCCATACTTCCAAACTTCATCAAGAACTTGAAACTGGTCATCTGAAAACATACTGTTTGTAAACGGATTTCCAGACACATGAACTAAATTATTCATACGCTTCCGATGTTTAACAGATTGTTTGCCTGTAAAATTCTTCTTTAACCAACCTTCTGAATAACTATCAGCTGACCAAATCTTATCATGTGGTGGCGTTTCAATGAATGGATACTCTTCAGCAACTTCCTCTAACAAATCTACTCTACATGCATCTAAAATAATCAATACATCCCACTCTTTATCGAGAACATACTCTGAATCTTGTCCAAAAATCGGACCTAACTGCCGAAGAACACTTTCATATAAATATGATGTTCCTTCATTATATACACCCGAAAACCCACGAGACTGATATATTTCATTTGCAAAATTAAAGTAATCTTTAATTGAGTACATAGTGAAAAATTTATACACCAAGTAAATAAAGATTTCGTCTTCTATACAAGAATTGTAATCAACTATTAATATCTTTTACAATACTATTAACACCATCCTGAACTAAATCTTGATAATCAGTTTTTGTTAAACGACCATCAGGTTCTTCCGTATATCTAGTTGTTTGATATAACTCTGTTTCACCACCTTCAATATAAAACTCAACATAGATATTTATATTGATTGGTTTGCCCTCCCACCAAGCAATATCCTCATCAACTTGGTTAACTTTTCGACGGAATTCTGTTCCTTCTTCATCAACACCAACAGCAACGGCATACCCAATAAGGTTCTGAATATTTACCTTATCAACATCAACTGTAACATTTGGAATGGAAAATATTGTTTTGTTTGAAGAGACACTGCCAAGACTCTTTTTCTGCCCAATAGTTTCTCTAAAATGTGAAGGCAAAATTGTCATAGTGTAAGATACTATCCATCAGACTATAAATATACTGATTTCTCCTTATAATTATTAATTAAAAGTTATAGTCCCGCCCCGATTCGAACGAGGGTCGAGGGCTGTCTTCAGCATTGAATTAGATTGGTTATGAAACCAACCTCACTCAAATGCTTCCAAAGGCCCTCAGGATTGGCCGCTACCCCACGGGACTTCTGCTTGCCGTCTATCGCTTTCCGCATTCAACAGTAATTGCCATATGATAATAAACCTTACGGCTTTCTCTCAAAATTGCAACTGAACTGACATTCACTGAATTAGAATTACAGCAGTTCCAGAAATATATTCTTGAGCAGTATCTGCATCACAAACAGATGTTTCAACTTTATACTTATTATCATCTAATTGTTTTAAAATAGTGCAACAAACCTCCACTTCACTCCCAATTAAGATTGGATTCAGAAATTGTGCATCTTGAGAAAGATAGACAATTGTGCCTTCAAATTCAGCAAGTGTTGAACTAACAATCCCCATTGGTAACATTCCATGAGCAATTCGCTCTTCAAACATTGTTTCTGATGCATACTCTTCATCAAGATGTAATGGATTATCATCCCCAGTCACTGCAGCATATTTATTTACTAACTCATCTGTAATAACAACCGTACTTTTTTGTTTCGAACCAACTCGATTTTGTGATTGCATACACAGTCATAATTAATCAGAGTATATAAAAATAGTGTTATATGACTGAAATCACTCACACTCTTCAATACTATTTAAAGAGTTAATATCTTCAATTTCAACATCTGTATCTATTTCTGACAACTTATCAAATTCAAAGATTTCTTCATCAAGTGTTGAAGAGAATTCTGCTCCACAGTTCCCACAGTATTGAACTTCTCCATTTGTCACTGTTGTTGTTGAATTACACTTGAAACAATGTCTAGTACTTTTTTCGTTTGGATATATTGACCCTTCATATTTTTCGATTCGATTTGATTCATCCGTTGTCATACTTGAATAAAATAACGGATGAAATATAAAATTTGGGTTTACGATTCAATTTGGAGAGCGTGGCTTCTAAATGACTTTTCAGCTTCAGAAACTTGTGTGCCAAGGACTAGTCCACACGCACTACATACATACTCTTCATCTTGAAGAACCACTTCGTCTTTTTCATCTGTTTCTGATACAGTTGGGCAATATCCTTTCATTGTGCTTTTGTTTACCATACTTTTCTTTATTCGTTTAATGGTTATAAGAGTTTATACTTTTCTAATTGATTCACGATTCTTGTTGAGTATCTTTTTCGGGATGCAAGAACATATCAGATTCAGTTTGTTTTAAATCATATATTCGGTTTTTCAATTGGTTTGCAGCGTAGGTTTCAGAAAAGAGTTCCCCCTGTTCAGCATATCCATCAGTTAATACTTTCATTTCTTCAAAGAACTCAGCTATTGCAGTTGGGACTGCATTCTTATTCATCTCTATTGTAAACCAGTCTTCACAAAGAAGGAGAGAAACAATCGCAGGAATTCCGTCTTCGTGAGATGTTTGATATGATGTAACATCTTCTTTAGTTACATAAAATAATGTTACTTTCTGTGTTTTATTATTGATGTTGATTAAGATGCTATCTAGTTCAACTTTGTTTATTGCTTCGATTAAGTGATTCTTTTTGACTTCAACTTTTGGTGGGTCTGGGATGTGTGCTAGTGTGAAGTCAAATTCTTGAAAATCAGAGAGTGAATGAGAAGACTGCGTAAATTCTGAATTTTGGATTTGTTCTTGTATTGTTGGTAAATCTGAGTTAAATCCCATATGATTTATATAGAGATTAGTCTATTAAAAATAGTTTTCCCTTGTCACGTTCTAGTTAAATCAAGAGGAAGTTCAATATCATATGCGTCTCGGAGAGTGAATAGAGCTTCTGCAAATCCAAGCAGATTATATGGATTCATTGTATGTCTATCTAAGAGACTTTTGATTGTTTCTTTGTCAGATAGTGAGACCATTTCAACTTTTTCTGATTCCCAGCCACCAAGTTCTTTGCCTTCAATATGCTCTTGATAATACTCTGGGTCATCAATGAATAATAATCCGTAAAATTGAAGATATGTTTGTTTACAGTCAATGCCTGCTGATGTGTAAATTAAATTACCATCATCTGTTTGTAATACATCTTTAAGTGCTTTGAGACCATCCATATCTCCATCAAGGAATATCCCACTGTACTCTTGGAGAATGTGTTCTTGAAGAATGTTCAAATCATCACTGTCTTTATGTGCAATTTCTTTTGCTTCTCCTTCAGCTGGTTGAAGAACACCTGCTGGGACTGGGTTTTTCCATCCTGCTGACTCTGAAACTTTTGAGCTACGTGTTTCAATTGGAATTACATAGTCATCACCAGTGTTAAATACGGTAACTACACTACATCCTGCAAGTCGTGGCCCATCATGGAATTCAATAACTTGTTCAAAATTATGGTAATACTCATCTCGAAGTGGAGTCTCAATTTCATTAATGTGGTCAACAACATCTAAATATGGTGCATCTGGTGCAACCCCACGTTCATACAGACTTCTATATAATTCATCTTTTAGCTTGATTGCAGGTGTTTTAACAGTAAAGTAATCACTTTCAACAAGATTGAAACTTAGAGAATCTGTTGATGCTTTATTCGCAGCAAATACAGGACCATTCCAAATATACTCATCAGATTCCCCTTTATAACTCCCATCAGCGGATGCAATTGATTTAACCATTTCGACCATTGCGTCTTCTTCATATTCACCAACAATTGGGTCTGATGATACCCCAAAAATAGGAGAATCAATTGGATGATGTGGTTCTAACCATTTTCGATATGTAAAGATTGGAGCTGTTTCTAGTTCTCCATCAACCGAGATTGTGTACAAGTGTTTTGAATCTGAAAGATAATATGCAAGTGATGCATCATGTAACAACCCATGATTTTGCGCTTTGTCTCTCCATTCATAAAATTCTTTTTCGTCTTCAGTTATCTCATATGGAAATGATTCTGTCATTCTTATCAAAGAGTTAAATATCATATCCCTTAAACTCTTCTTTCAACCAAAATGAATATAGATTTTTTATAATTTAAATTAAGCAAACTAGGATGAAAACATTTATACACATACGAAGCATAGATTAGCTTGCTTATGTCACTATCTGATGGCTTCAAAGCCAACCACGGCGAGAATGGTTTCCTTGGTGTTACAAGCGAAGGACATGGTGTTTACCATCGAGAGGAAACTAGTAAGTTCCCAGAGCGTGTTGTGATTATTGATATCACAGGCGCAACTGTTGAAGAAAAAGAACTTACAAATGGAAAAAGTGAAGCTCTCACTTACATCGATGAAGAATACGATTGGGATGAATTTTCCGACAATGCAAGAGAATATTTGAACTAAAAAATATTTTCAGAAATTACTTCTAGATTTTGATAGTATATCAAATCTTATCGTGAATACAAATTCTTCTTGCAGTTTCAACTGTTAGTTGATGATGTTTAAAAATACAAAGTATGATTACTGGTTAGTCTTCAATCATTCAGATGTGTTTGTTGTATTTCCGCCACTAGATGTTGTTGATGCAGGTTCATTTGGTGTGAATGTTGTGATTTGAGTTGGTTGTTGTTGTCCTCTACTTGCAAATACAGTAATGGTCTGAACAGACCCATCATCGCCTGTATACTGTGTTGCTTCAATAGTTTGACTACCTGGCTCTGATGTTTGTGTTATTAATGTATTGTTAATCACAAATAGTGCAGCATCAGCATTTTCAATACTATTGACAGTAGCTGTTACGCTTTCACCTTCTTCTTCACTGAAATCAACATCTACAGTCGGTTCAGCTGAAAGGTCTTCGAATGTGTTATTGCCAACCCAACTTGGCTCACTGATAGATACTGAGTTGAAATTTGAATATGTGAAATTCGTTTCAATTGTAGTTGTCGTCTCATTTGACCCATCAGATTCATTGGTAGTATTGTTGGTAGTATTGTTGGTAGTATTGTTGGTTGGTTGTTGTTGTGCATTTACCATTTCAGCTGTAAGAGACACAGAATAGATGTATCCTTGTTCGTCAACAACAAGTTCTGCTTGAGCTGAATCTAGTCTGTCGAATGAACGTTGTTCAACAAGACTGCCCCCAAACAAAGATTCTGAAGAGAAATCACTTGTTTCTGCTGTATAAACAGCAACAGGATTTCCACTTCTACTCTCAATTGCATTAAGTGACATATTAACTCCAGAAATATGTTGTTTAAGAGCTTGTAAGTTCAAATCTGTCATTGTTGAAAACTCATATGTGTCTTTTTGAAGCTGTGGTTCACCACCATCAGGTGATTGTCTTCGAATATACAATGTTCCTTCATTTAAGTAATAGTTCTGAGTTACTGTTTGTCCAACTTGTGTTGATTCAATATTTGCAATGAATCGTTCGTTTTCAACATCATAACGACCTGATTGGGAACTTTCTTGAGTTCTACCAAGAGAATCAACAGAACGGTTTACTGTTGCTTGAACACCAGATAAAGATGCCATAATGCCATCTTCAGCTAAGACGGTTTCTACATCGACTCCTGATTCAGAGTATCCTTCTGCAAAGTTGAAGTCTTCAACATCTGGTGTACTTGGCCCACCTTCAGTTGAATTATTTCCATTATTATTAAAAATATCGCTACATCCTGCAATTCCAACTGTGCAAGCAGTTCCTGCTGCCCCCAAAAGCCGCCGTCGTGATAGTTTTGAATCTTCCATACCTCTTTTTAATTTAGTATAGTATATAAAACTTTGTGTGACGCTGAAATATTTTGTGAAGAAATAACAAAAAAATTTAGATTATTTAATCTAGAATTCCAAGAACTTTGATTTGTTCCTGATATCGATTTCTAATTGTAACTTCAGTAACATTAGCTACCTCTGCTACTTCTCGTTGTGTTCGTTTTTCATTACAGAGAAGCGAAGCCGCATAGATTGCGGCGGCAGCGAATCCAGTTGGAGATTTTCCTGAAAGCAAGCCTGCTTCAGTTGTCATTTCAATAATTTCTTTTGCTTTAATTTGGACAGCCTCACTAAGATTTAATTCTGTACAATATCTTGGAACATATTGCTCTGGTTCAACGGGTTCCATTTTCAATCCTAGTTCTTGTGAAATATATCGATATGTTCGACCGATTTCTTTCCTTTCAACACGGGCGACTGTCTCAATTTCTTCAAGAGAACGTGGGATATTCTTTGTCCTACAAGCTGCGTATAAGCATGCACTAGCTACACCTTCAATTGAACGACCTCGAATCAAGTCTTTTTCTAAGGCTCTCCGATATAATACACTTGCAACTTCACGAACATCTCTTGGAACTCCAAGTGCGCTTGCCATACGGTCAATCTCACTCAATGCAAACTGTAGATTTCGCTCACTAGAGTCTTTTGTTCGGATTCGTTCTTGCCATTTACGCATCCGTCGCATCCGTCGTCGCTTTTCTGGAGCTATGGATTTCCCATATGCGTCCTTATCACGCCAATCAATACTCGTTGTTAGTCCTTTATCATGCATTGTAACTGTTGTCGGACTTCCAACACGAGATTTCTGATTTCTTTCTTTAGAGTCAAAAGCTCTCCACTCTGGGCCAGGGTCAATCATATCTTCTTCAACAACTAAACTACAATCCTCACAAATCTTTTCCCCGCCTTGTTCGTGTAATGTTCCATCACATTCAGGACACGAAAGTTCTTCTTGCGCTCTGGCTTCATGTTTACTAATCTCTTCCTCATCTTCCACAGTTTCTTCTTCTGTTTCAGAATCTTCAGTCTCTCGGGTTCTTTGGGACACCATTATTTATATACAAGAACCCAATCCAGCTATTTAAATGTTTGGGTAAGTTTATAGGGATGTTAATACATACAACATTCGAACAAAATACTACAAAATAACTGACTAAAATTCAATCAATAAATTGCTGTACACTCTTCGGACACTCATCAGTAGGAAGTTCCTTTTCTAGATACTTCAATGCATTTATAAACGCAAATGCAGACGGTGGTGTGATACGTTCAGGAGACAAGAACTTTTTCACTTTCTCAATATCATCCAAGTCCAAAAACTCAAAACTATCTACTTCATAATTAACATCCATTTCAGATTTTAATTCTTTAGCAGTCTCTAAATCATGAACAATATATACACCTGACACTTCAAATGATAATGTTAATGCATCAACGCTCATCCCTGTCACAACAAATTCAGATTTATTCTGATTTTGATGCTCTTCAGCTTCTAACACTTTTTCTGTATTTGTTGTAACACTTCCTTCAGAGTGATTAAATAATTCTTCACAATACTCTGAGTAAAACTGTGCTTGTATTTTATTAGACGCTTCTATTGTATCTGGTGCAAAGTATCCTGCAGGAACAACTGTCCAATATTCTGGCCATGACTGAACTTCATTGGACCGTTTTGAAATTAAACATTCATATCCTGTTTCTGTTTTTAATATAATTGGATATGTTCCTCCAATTGGGAATTCTGTTTTTGAAGAATGGTCTACAATCTGTTTTAGATTATTAGCTTTCGAATCTCTAATCGGAAGGGCACTATCAGTAAACTCTACATCAATCTTTGAAATATCAGTTGCTTGCGAGACACCATTATTATATAAAAATGAATTCAATTCGGCAATAAATGGCTCTGAAGATGAGAGAACACTATAGAAATCAGAGCGAATCAACTCAATTTTCTTATTTTCATTTTGTACAATGTTTACTGTATATAAATCACCATTCCATACATACTCTTCAATTTCATCAATAGTATCAACAGAATCTGCATCTGAAGCATACGCCATCCGAGAAATAGAGGAGGTTATATAATACCACTGATAATCTGTCTGTTGTATTTCATCATTAAAGAAAAAAGTAAACTGGTCTGATGAAGAAACCCATTGCCAATCATCTCGTGTTAACAATGGATATGTATATTCTTCATCATCAAATGATAAGGAAAATAATGACTCTTCATCAAACTTTTGGTAATATTTAGTTATTGTCTTAAACGGAATTCCAGCATTTTCAACACTATACCACCACCGATAATACGGGTTACTCTCATAATTTTTCATTCAATAAAGTATTCTTTGTAAATTACTTAAAAGATTTCGGCTATTTAATCAATCTAAAATCAACTTTAATCATTTTTGAATGGAGGGTCATTTTCAGAAGTGTTTGGTTTTTCTTCAGGGGCTGTCTCTTTTTTATTCTGTTCTTCATCTTCTTCTAAATCAGTCTCTTCAGTCACACTTGTATTATCTTGTGTTTCATTTTCTGGTGAGTTTGTCGGAACATTATTTTGATTACCATTTTTCTTCTTATCTTGTTTGTCTTTTGCATTACTCCATAGTGGTGGCGAATTATCTTGATTCGGTGGTCCTGCCATAGATTTAGCAAGTGAGGATACTTGTTGTCCTGTCATATTCTGTGCATTGTTTGAGAGAATTTGAACTTTACTTTTATTTACTGAAATATTATATTTTTTAGCTTGTTTCTTTGCAAATTCAGCGTTTTGAACACTATTCCTAGTTTCAATAATATCCATCGCTTCATTGTATTTCGCTACTTGACCATTTCCACGGTTTTTGTTTGCAACAGCATCATTCGATTTGGAGACTTGTTTTTCCACAAATTCATTGACAATCTGTTTTCGTTCTTCATTTGACTCCGAACGTTTCATTTTATATTTTAATGTGTGTTTGTCAAGAGCTGATTCAAACTCTTTTGACATACGCCCAGTCATAGCACTAATCTGAAGTCCTAATGGAACATCAGTATTATTTTGTGAAACATTTGTTTCTGTTTGATTTGTCTCTGTTTGATTAACTGAAACATTTGAATCTGTTGTTTGTGCAACACCGATACCAGTAAACATAACACTCACGAGCATAACACTCATAAATGCAGAGAGTATTTTGTATCTCATACAGTAGTGCTTTGGAGAAGCACCCCCTTTAAATAAGAATATAGTCCATCCGAATTTAAATGAGTTAAATGGTTTAAACAGTTTAAACAATTACAAAAAAGCTAAATATAACAACAATATATTACTATATTAAAAGTATATATACTAACAATATAGTTAATTAATCAACAGAAGGTTTATATTTAATGATATAAAATTTTAAATCATAGTATGGTAACGGAAAAGGTTGATGACCATTCTCGTTTTGTTAGGATGGATGTAGCAGCTATTGTTCTACTGCTTTTCATATCAGCTATAATCTTATCAATCCAAGGTATGCTTGCGTATGGATTGATTTCAGCAACACTTGGATTTTCGCTTGTTGGGTTTAGCGTTGCTAGATTATGGCATAAAGAATTAGCATCAGAACAATTTGTTGAACTGGAACCACTTTCAGGAATTTTAGTTGGAGGGATAATGATTGCAATTCTTCAGACAATAGTTGGGTTTACACTACTAGATTTACACTTTATGCTTTCAGTAACATATGGAATTGCAGTTGCTCTTTTCTATGATGCAGTAGTATTCTTTATTGCATTCTTTAATTTACCAAGCGATGATTACAGAACAAAAACACATCCTGAAAAAGACAGCGATAGATTATATGTTTTTGATGGGAATTATTACATCAAATTCATTGAAGAAGAAGCATTACGAAAACAAAATAATACAGAGTGATTACTTATGGAACGAAAATACAAACTTGTCTTGTTGTTTGCATCGACATATATTGGAGTGATAATTTATCCATTTTCTTATCTCCTTTCACCATTATTAACTGTAACACAGCATCAGTTATTCCTTGGTGGCATTATTATGTTATTACTTCCAGCGTATCTTGTTGGATTTAAACATTTCCGATTAGGATTATTTACAAAAACAGTAAAATACTCTGTTTTATATGGAAGTGCTGTACAACGGTTATTTGCAGGAATGATTATTTTTCTATTAATTGGTATTGGGAACGGGATACTAATTTCAGTCACAACTGATTTAAATGTCCTCATTTTTTCATATTGGAACCCATATATTGAAACAATTGTTCTTGCTAGTTGTTTGTTTGCAATATTGATTCAAGTTGCATTAGTACAATATTTTAAAGAACTTTTACCATCCCAATCTGAAATTGAAAGCGCAATTGAAGCTGCAACATCTGTAATGGAAGAGTAAAAATAAGTTGTTTAATCGTTCGATACAATTTTTTTCGTATTTGATTTTTCAGTGGTTTCGTTCATATCAATATCTGGTAGTTTGTCTACTGGGGGGTTTGCAAACATCGCATGTCCTATTATTGCAACACAAATAGCTCCACCAATCATCAATGATACTTCTACTGATGTTCCTGTGGCATAGACTATGCCTGTTGCTCCTATAAAAGAAAACGGAACCAGCATAAGTACCAAGTCATAATAATTCATCTCTGTAATATAATACTACTTTGATTTATTTAAAGTTTTTGGATACTAATGCAAGAGATTTTTAAATATAACTCATAAGTTATAGGGTGGATAAAACCAAAATTGACTTTATTGTAACCTACTAATCTAATCACTCTCTTACAAATTTCTTTAGAAGACAAGGAGCATTCTTCAAAAATTAAAAATCACAAGATGAATGTTTCAGTGAGTCCATATTTTTTCTTATGGTAGAATCCATATGTAAACCCACAGAGAAATCCAATAATATGTGCAATGTGTGCAATATTCCATGCTCCAAACCCAAATATAGCAACAATTGAAGTGGAACCAACAAGAAAGATAATCATTCCTTTCCATAAATCAATTGGAATAAAGAAGAAGAGAGCGATTTTCATTTTTGGATGGAAGACTGTTGCACAACCAAGTAATGCAATAGCTCCGCCACTTGCGCCAAGAACACGCATTGGGTCAGATGAGAATGTTGAGACTAATAATACTTGTATTACGCTTGCGATAATTGCACTTGCGAAAAATAATGATAGGTATTTTGCTGGTTTTATCTCTTCTTCGATATAATACCCAAATGACAAGATTACAATAGAATTAACAATTAAATGTATCAATCCACCGTGGCTTAGAACATTAGTAACCCATGTCCACACATATTCAATATTTTCTGAAGATAATACAAAAACTGCATTCCATTCTGTTGAACTGACTGGAATATTAAATAAAATTGGAGCTAAAAATAACTGAAAAGCAGTCCACATTGATAAGAATCCAACTAAAATTGTTGTTGCAGATTTTTTGCTTTGAAGTAACATCTCTCGCTTAAATCTAATAAATGGTGTATTGTTTTTTAAGTCATCTGAAATCTGTACTATCATAGCTTGTCGTGATTTGTCGGATATTTCGTTTGTGGTTTGTTGAATGCCTTCAGATGGTATATGATGTGAGTCTAACTGCGGGTCAAATACAACACTAATATCTCCATTATCATCTTTATATAATTCATATGGTGTTTTAGAGGAGAACATTTTTTAAATATAGATGATACTATGATTTAATCTTTTATATTTCTACCGTCTATATGGTTCGTCTGTATGAAAAGATGGTGAAATAATCACCATCATGTCTGGTGCAAGCAGATGAGAGCGACTCATTTGCCTGTTGGCTAACTACCAGGGTCCCAATGGACTACAACGAGTGGGAAGCTTCTTCCACCGCTCCTTCCTCACTTTTCAGTTTAAGTACCAGTGAATCATAGCTGTTACACCGTAGATTTATTTGGATTTTAACCAAATATTTTGGGTCTGCCCTGAGCCTTCAGCACCTACTATTTAATTAGTTCAGTAGTGATTTAAACCTTTCGATATTCAACACTGATACGATTCTATAGGCTGAATAGGCCATATATTAAAGATTGACCTAGAGTCACTTCATACAATGATTTATTTAACTCATTTGACTATGTATATTCAGTTTTCTGAATCTTTCTCTTGATTTGAAGAATCTTCTTCAGTAATATTCTCTTCAATTCGGTCTTTCATTGGCTTTGTATCAGGAGATTCAACACCTTCAACTTCTTCTACTGCTTCAGTGTCTATTTCAGCTTCCATGCGCCAACGTGGAGCTTCATCATCTATATCTGTCATTTCATCACGAACGTCATCTCGAATTGAGTCATCTGCAATATTAATTTCCAATCGATATTTTTCACCTCGTTTATCATTCAAATTTGCATTTACTAACTCATTATCAAAATAATATGGTGAAATGAGAGTCATTATATGTTCATACACATTTTCTTCAATCCATCTGAGAGTCTTTCTAAACAAAGAATCAGTTGCTTTTTGTGTTTCAGAGACTGTTTCAGTAACATTATCTTTAACTTCATCTGTTTCAAGACTTGATGCCGAATCAACTGTTTCTTTAACTCCATTTTGTGCATTGTTTACATTTTCTTTTACTGATTCACCAGCTTTTTCACCAGTTCCTTCTTCTACACTTGCTTTTTCTGCAGTTTTCTCTGATATTTTTTCAGTGTCATCTTCTAATTTTGGACGCCACTCTTCAAATTCTTCTAGATTACGATAATTATCTGCTTGTTCTCCTTCAGTATCTTCCCGTTTTTTCAAGACTCGACGAATAGCTGCCCCAACACGTTCTCCAAGTTCAACTACACTTTCCCAATCACCAGTTAACTTATATCCACTGATAGTTTCCTCTCGTTGTTCGATATTTGAATCTGATTTATCTGACATAGATGATATAATATAAAATATTAGTCTGTGTATGACACAAAACAAGAGGTCTTTATAAACTTTTTGATTACCCTTTTTCAATTTTCTAGCATTTAATTTATATAACTCGAATGTAACTATACAGATAATGCCTCAATTTTCAATGGATTTGGAGACGCCAGAGAAAGAAACTGTTACAGTACAACCAGCAAAACAATATGGAACACTCTGGTCACAATTCATTTCTGATACACCAGGGAGTAAAGCACTCTATGTGATATTAGGATATTTATTTTTCCTTCGTTTAATATTTGTCTCATTATATGCGCCATCTATTGTACTCGCTACGAAACCGCAAGTATACCCTATTCAGATTCCTAGTACAGTAATGAACCCACCAGAACAACCTGTTGCTTACACAGCCAAAAAACAGTTTGAATCATACAATGCGTCTCATATTCAAAAAATAACTCGATTGCCAAGACTCCTCTTGTTTGCTTTATCTACATATACTTCATATGAAGAAATCGCCTATATTGTAATTAATGAAGATAGTGATGACCAAGTGGTTGATTCGGACTCTTATTTGGTCACTGAAGATGATGATTCTCTTCGCCCTCTTGTTCTGTTTAGAGATTGATATACGGCAGGGAGGATTTGAACCTCCGATTTCACCCTTATAAGGAGTGCGCCTTATGCCAGACTAGGCCACTGCCGCTTGTGTATGAAAGATAAGCGAAGACAAGCGTATAGACAGCACTAATGAAGAAAAAGATTATCGTATCAGTATGAGTGCTATCTTACTCATTAACAAGTTATTATTACTATCATTACTTAAACTTTACGATGTTACAGAACCACTTTTCTAAAATCCATCAATAGCATGTCCAACCAATCGAGTATATGTCACACCAACATACCATATTCCTGCAAACACAAATGGTAATGTAACGATAAATAAGAACAATACTGTAAATAAAAACGCAACCATAACTCCAACTAATATTGAAAACAGCATTAGCGTCATATATTCATATGCAATTAGGACAGAAAAGAAGTCACGAAAATCTAACTGATTTAATTCTTCCAATTTCTCTGTCGTTGCAGTTAGATAAAAAACAGATGGTGTAATATATGCAAATATAAAGAACAGTCCACTAACAACAACAGAACGAATTAGTTGGCTAACTGGAATCTGAATTACACCCCAAATAATAGTTGTAGCAAATAAAATATAAATGCTTAACAGAGAAACTGTTTTTGCTCCAATAAAAGTATATTCACCAATCATTTCTGGGTCTAATGGTGGGAGAAAATCAGCATTTTTTGATTGTCCTCGAAGCATAAATGACAAATAGCCAATATATGTTGGAATTCCTAAGAGTAGTACAGTAGCTAACCCAAGAATAGACCCTCGAAGTAAATCAGTTCTATTACTATGAATAAACAAAAATTTAAGTTCTTTTTTATACTCTGTATAGAGTTGAATTGCTTCCATTATTCAAACTGTAAGATAACGTGTAATAAAAATCCTTTGGGAGATGAAAAGATTAACTGCCACTACAATGTTTTCAATCAGTCAACACACCATGTGACCCATTTCGGTTGATTGTACTATTCGTAACACGAACAAACTGAGCATATTCTTGAGCTTCCTCAATAGAATGTCCACCACAATAACTTAATCCAGACCGAACACCTTTCATATGTTCTCTAACAACTACAGAAACAGGGCCTGCATATTCTTGCAGTCCTTAACACCCTCAACAGCTCGATGTTCATCAGAGTCATCAGAACTTCCTGGATTGTCTTCTCGGGCTTCTTCACTAGCCATTCCACGATAGGTCTTATACTTCGTTCCATCAGCTTCAACCACCTCTCCAGGCGCTTCTGAACACGCTCCAAAGAGACTTCCACACATAACAGCATCTGCACCTGCCATAAGTGCCTTGATAGTATCACCAGACTTCTTAATTCCACCATCTGCAATAACAGTTACATTCTGCGTTTGCGAACCCATCTGTTCCATAGTTTCAACTGCATTTACAACATTCTTAACAGCTGTAAATTGTGGAACTCCAACCCCTGCCACTTCACGTGTCTTACACACTGCGCCAGGTCCAACACCGACTTTAATACTATCAGCACCAGCTTTAATCAAGTCTTTTGCACCTTGACCAGTCGCAACATTCCCAGCCATAATCGGAACAGACAACTGCTCATCTAAATCTGCAACTGCTTCAAGACACTGTGTCATATGACCATGAGCCACATCAACAGTAATGAAGTCTGCACCCGCTTCAACAAGTCGCTTTCCATTTGAAACAAAGTCTTCATCAATTCCAACACATCCTCCAACAACACCATCAACACTTGAAATATGCTCAACTTGCTCATCCATAGACATAAATCGATGAACAATCCCACAGCCACCAACATCTGCAATCCCCTGTGCCATTTCCTTCTCAGTCACAGTATCCATATTAGAACTAATCAGTGGATACTCAACTTCAACACCAGGAACAATTTCTGTCGTCGTATCAATATTTGAACGGGACTCTACAGGACTCTTTTGTGGAACAAGCAGCACATCATCATACGAAAGGCCAAGTTCCATCGTATCGGACATAACCATACCAATCCTCAATAAGCAATGCTTAGTTAAAAATATGTTGATTTTGATTGCCACTCAACAGTGAATGAAAATACTCTTAATTATATAATAATTTTATACAACTAACTACAAAACTATACTCCAAATAAATTTTTAATACGAGAAACTAATGTTCTATCAGTTACTTGTGATTCGGTTTCAGATTCAGTATCGTCTGCCTCTGCGTCATCTTGATATAATGGGTTATCATCAATCATCCATCCCCTATTTGGACTACCATTATCATCTTTTGAATTCTTATACTCTTCAAGCATTGGAAAATCACCTTTCGGATGTTTCGATTGGTACTGTAAGACGTTCTTTAATGCTTCTTCTTCATCTTCAGCAGAATCTAAGACGCCAATATAACCACCTTCAGAGTCCATAAGAATAATATCAAAGCCTGTCTTCTCTTGTGTTGGTGATATAGTTTCTTCAATAGCAAGCAATACAGAACTTAAATTATTCCGCCAACAAAAAACGATACCATGGTGAGAATGGTTGTAATCAACCCAATACTCATGTTCAACTTCAATCTCAATATCATCAATATCTACACCGTCTTGTAACTGTTCTTTCAACGCCTTTAATTGGGAATCAGGAATACGCTCTTCATCAATAGAGTCTGTCATTAGTATGAAATTATTCTACTATAATTTATATTTTATTGTCATTAACTACTATATATCACTAATGATTGACTACAAAATAAAATATGACTTAAAAAATCAAGTTATGGTCTATGGACAGGAATTACAAAATTCAGACTTTGAAATCTCCTTCTGAATTGTTATGACCTGTTTGACCTTGATATTGTGCGCTTCCGAATGCAAGGATTGGCATAAAGATGATTGGAAGGAAAATCATCCCAAGACCAAACCCGAATCCTTTTCCAAACTGTTTAGCTATATCATACGGAACTTTTAATGCAGGATACAATGAAATGATTGGGACAAACATCAACAGTAAGAACCACCATGGGTTATCACTCACTTTAATCATAACATATGTATTATAGATTGGAATTAGTGCAGCCCACCCTGCTTCACCTGCCTTTGTAAAGATTTTCCAAAGACTAGCGACGTTCACAATAATCAGTACCAAATAAATCAATATGACAATCAAATCAGTAATTGATGATTCCATATATATTTAGATGGGGATAATTATTAAAAATCCTTCGGAAGGAAAAACCACTCGTTACTGTTCTTGTGATACTTCTTCTTCATACAAGTACCATGCTGTATCATCTTCCCAATCATACACAGTAAATGAAGCTGAAGATATATCTGTTTTCCACCCATATTCATTGTGTAAAACTGTCTCTAGTTCATCACAAATATTTTTAACGCTAACTGTTTCTATCCCACTAATTACTGTTGGACAACCAATAAAGTCATATGGAACTTTCGTTGAGATGTTTTCAATCTTAAAAGACAAAACAATAGACTTCTCTGTAGAATCATATTCGAGAATAACAGAAATATCAGAGAAATTTTCAAATGAAAACTTGAAACCAGAACTATCTTGTTTCAACATCTCTGCTCGAAGCTTTTCAGAAATAGATAATCGCTCAGAGTGAGTGAGTTTTGTTGGGTTCATATATGAAGAAAAGATAGCATTCTATTTTAAACTTACTATAATGAATGATTGTTTCAATTCATTCACATATGCTTAAATATGAATCAAAAACCTCTTCAAATTGCGGTTTTATTAACAATTCACACTAAAATCTTCTTATACCCTGCAAAGAATCCAGCTCCAAATCCACCCGCCATTGGAACCCACGAAAAGATGACTTGAGTTATTGAATCCATAAAGCTTTGTAACCCATCAACACCAAACCAAGAACTCATAACTTCACTAGCTCTAGCATAATGGATTGTGATAATACCCATCTGGTCTAATGTAACTTGAATTCCAACAAAAATTGCAACCAACCATTTCACAACTTGAACTGCCATCTTTGTTACTCGACCAGCTGCATATCCAGCAACTGCACCGCCACCTGCACCAACTAAAATTTCTTGTGGAAATACATTCATATTACTATATACAAAACTTAGTTATAAAAGTGTTTGGAATATTAACATCACACAAACTAGTTTCTATAATAACTGCAAATTGCGGCTGAAATAGTCGGTTTACCCCGAATATATCTTAAAAAAATAGTAACTATTTTAATACTTGAATAAATACATTACTTATGGACTATACAACAGAAGAGAAAGAGCATTTCGAAGTTATTGTTGATGCAGAGAGTGACCATCAATTAGAAGTTCTCACATTTGTTGAACCAGATGTTATTGTTGTGTATGATGGTGATGACTCAATTAGTGTTAGTAAAGGAAAAGAAGAAAACCAAGCATTTTTTGAAGTGTATGGAAAAACTCGTACAATCGACACAAGTGCAGAAAATCGAACCAAAGCAGTTGAAAAAGCATTAAAACAATTATCTAGAAATTACACTCAGAATCTAGAAAAAGATGCCTTAAATTTTTAATTATAAATTAAATAATCTGCTCAAAAATCCACTAGAAGAATCTGTATCATCTATTTTTGTTGGTGAAATACCAAACTGATTAAATTTCATATCACTTCCAACTACCTTCTCAGAGCTACTAGTTTTATACAAATATACAGAACCCGAATCCAAATCCCCAATTTTCCCACTCCCTACTTTTGATATTAGCTCTGTGACAGGATGGTTTTGGATAGAATTCGCATCAGGTAGTGAAACTGCGATAGACAAATCTGCACCATCAAGTTCGGTAATCTTAACTTCAATCATTCTTTCATTTATGACTGATACAGAATCAATTCTGACAACCTCTTCAGATGTTATTCGACGTTGAATTGATTGGTAAAGGCAAACAACAGACTCAATCCGCTCCTGTATCATAGTAGCCTCATCACAGTTATCAAACTGATACTCATTCATTTTTGGAATTCTCCCAATTGTTCCTTCTATCCCATTAATCACCGCAGGGTCTTCTAATTCTTCAATCTCAACATCAGATAACTTTGTCTTTGTAACAGCTGAATGTGAAACATTCAGATTTACCGAAACAGTTTCATAGGTAAGTTGTGTTATTGATTCAAAGGTATCAGGATAAAAATCCAAAATTGATTGAATTGCTTTATTTACATTAGAACCTAAGTTAACACGAAGATAACTATCAGAAAATGGTTCACCACAATCAATTCGAAGCCACCAATCATCATCAAATGGATAAATTCGAACATCCTCAACTTCTGTCTTAATATCGTTTTCATCAGTCGTTCGAGATTTCTTTTCTAAGAAATTATCCGAGAGTTCTTCAACAGAAATTGAGTCATTCCGAGTAGCCATCGTCTTACACGGGACTAACACGCAAACAAATATAAAAGTATTGTTTTCTCTCAGATATTAAATCTCTTCACTACGAATTTCAACAACTTTATCTGTCTCTAAATAATGACCTTTTACTACTAATTTAGATGGAGTTGTTGTTTTTTCAAATGAAACTTCCCCCTCACGTTCAACATATTCGGTATTCTTATTATATTCAATTTGAATTTTACTATATTCGCCCATATCATATACAGCGACAGTAAATTCAGAACCATCATCTTGAACTGAAATAGCTGAAGTTGCATCTGGCCCACCTGAAAGTATGCCTGATGTATGTACTGCTAAAACACCGATAGAAATCCCAAGAAATAATGTTGCAGTTAATAAAATAACTGCACCTAAGTTAAGTTCAGCTTTGGAATCACTCTGGAACATTAAATACTATATATTACCGATAATATTACTAGACTTTAAAGTTTCGGTGAGTGTGAAATATAATGTAAGTGTCTTGAAGTACGCTCAAATCTAAAATCAGATGTAATCACCCACACTGCTGATAAGATTGAATAAAGAAAAATACGGTTTTAAACGTGCATAACTTATGGACTCCTATCTTTCAATAGACGGATTCTCTCTTGGAGAATTAGGTCTCCAATCTTTTCACCATCACTTGGGTCTAAGTCGAACTTTTCAAATGCTTCATCTCCACCAAACTCATCAATCACCTGTTGCGTTGCATTCAGAGTTTCCCTAATCTTTGAAACATTGCCTTTTACATTCTGTGGCTCTCTGCCCAACCCATCAGCAACACCAAGTGCAATAAACTCATCAACAGTTAAGTTTGGTTCACCAAACCTATCAACCATACGAATAAGCGTTGCTTCTCTGAGTTCATCAACTTGATGAAATCTCATATGAAAGCGTGCAGCATCTTTCATAATCTTTCGATGAGTGTTTGGTAATTTTATATTATCTGCAAACTCTTCAACTGCATCAGGTCCCGTTTTCTCATGGAGAGGATGATTGGGTAGTTCCGACTCATCGGTCAACACTTTACCCATATCATGACCAAGAGCGGCCCATAGGACTCTCTTATTATCAGGCATTTGGTTATGCGCTTCTTCCAACACACGCATAGTATGCTCAAACGTAGTACCTTCAGCATGATGTTCGGGCGGACCAGCTGGAACAGTCGTCATTTCTTCAATGAGAGGAAAGAGGACTTCTAATGCACCAAAACTTTCCAAAACATCAAAGAATCTTCGGGGTTCTTCTGCCAAACGAAAGACCTTCGATAGTTCTTTCTGAATCCTCTGTGGTGCAATAGTATCTAATTGGTCTACCAAGCTCCTACAAAGTTCGGCAGTTTCTGGATGCACATCAAACGTAGGCATCCGAGCTGCAAATGCTGCAACTCGAACGACACGAAGCGGGTCATCAGCGAATGCTGGACTTACATGACGAAGAACTTCATCTTCTAAGTCATCTAAACCACCGTGTGGGTCGAATAATTCACCCGTGTCCGTGTCTTTTGCCATAGCGTTGATTGTCAAGTCACGACGAGAGAGGTCTTCTTCAAGTGTAACATCAGGACCTGCTACAACTTCAAAATCCTTGTATCCATCACCAGTTGACTTTTCTTTTCTACCAAGTGCCCATTCGTCACCAGTATCTGGGTGAATGAACACAGCAAATGATTCACCAACGGGAAGGTTGAAACCACGGTCTAACATACCATCACGAGTTTCACCAATGACCACGAAATCATCATCATTAGATTCCTTGCCTAGTTCTTCATCTCGAACCGAGCCACCAACCCTGTATGAATCTAAATTTTCATCGTCAACCATAGGATTTCACTATCAGTTAGTAGTATCCAAGAGTATATAAAACTTTGTATTTACAGTGACAGTGAAGTATATAATTAGACAGATTAATTAGAAAGCTCGCTTGCAACTGTTTTATGTAGTTCACGAAGTTCTTTCACTGTCTGCCTATCCCGAACACCATATAATAAAGTATTCAGTTTTTCTTTAAACTCAATCCATTCATCAGGCAGCGAGTCATCTGGATATGCATTTTCTACATTATTAATTAAAGATTGAATTCGTTTCTTGTCTTGTGGGTCAATTGTTGTTGCAACACAAACTGACTTGACTTCATCCTCAAGTTGGTCTAATGGATGCATTTTCACTTAGAATATAGACATACACTATTAAAAAAGATTCGAAAATCGAATGTTTTTTGTACAAAGTTCACTAACTATATTTTTATGACATGGGATTCATATAAACCATTACAAACCACACCACGATTAGAATTTCCACAACAACATGATTTAGTTATGGGAGATAGTTTAGGTAAAATCAATCCTGACGATACATATACATCATACCATATTGCAAATATTAGTGAAAATGGATTATCTGCAACACTGTGGAATTATGATACTGAAACATTTGAGACATTCTCAAAAGATGAGATTCACACATGGCTCAAAAATGAGACTCCAATTGACGCTATTCTATCAACGCATAGCTTTACAGTAACTCAATCTGATTTTGAACCTGTCGGTTTTAGAATACATGGGAGTGCAATGCAGTCAAAAGAGACAATTAAGATGTTTGGGGACTCAAAGTTCACCTTTTGCCTACGGCTTGCAGTTCAATCAGACACACAAGGATTTAAAATTACAGAACCATATTACGCTGATGAACATATTCAGCATGATGACTTTGATGATTTCTCAGAAGCAGTCAAGACCGATTTCAAAACAAAACTGTTAGGTATGACACCATTAGATGAAAAACAAGCAAGCACTATACTCTCTGGAATTATGAGTACAATAGAACATAATGCAAACCAAAGAATAAGTGATTCTAATGGATGGGACTTTTCAAAGTTGTTTGAAAATACAAGTAGCATCTTCCCGTCAAACTCAAACCAATATCCAACAGTTTCATCTCTGAAGACAACTATTGATACTGAAACATTAGAACGATTAGACTCTAACAGAGTTAAATATCATCAACTATAAACTACTACATATGAAACGAAAAGAAACAATCTCAGTATGGAATCCGAAGATACTCGATGAAGTGTTCGGAGTTGACTGTGACGGTCGGCAATTAGAAAGTATTACAAAAGAAACGGACTCAGGACAAAAACACATTGGGTCACGCCCAACAGGAAGTAGGGTTACATTCGAAATTCAGTTTCCAAATGCAGAACAAGATTCGGAATCAATGCTTAATGAGATTATTGAAATAACAGATTTCAAACATAGTCCACAAAAGCATAATGGACAATTTACTATATATGATATGGAATTTAACAGTGCATTTGATATTGGTTGTGAAACAGACTCAAAAATTGTTCTGCACGCAAAACAGAACACAAAAGCAGAATCCATTAAGAAGGTATACAATCTTATAAAAAATAAGAAAACTACTGTGCAAGTGATTCGATACAAATATATATTCTAACTAACTACAAGACTGAATCTTCACTATTCAGAATTGAGTTTTTTCGCAAATATTGTTTAAGATTTATGCAATTCCAAACAATAATGCTGTCAAAACAAGCGAATTATAGATTGAATGTGTGATACTTGGCACAAACAAGTTTTCAGTAAACTCATACTGAAGACTAAAAACCATTCCAAGCAAGAAGATTGCGATTAATGGTAGCACCATTAATAGAATATCTGGTACAAATATAATTATTGGTAGGTGCATCAAGGAAAAAATAATATTCGTTAGTGTGATTGATTTTAGAGAAGACGTTCGTTTTTGAAATTCATTTTTAAGTTGGTGGCGGAAAATCAGTTCTTCAGCAGGACCAATAATAGTAAACATAGCTATAACAGCCAGCCCATAAATCCACCAATTAATTGTTGCAGTTGCTAAGAGGTGGCCACTTTCTGCTTCTCCATCTGTTGATTGTAGAACAGAACTTGTTGAATCAGAAAGTGCTGCATCTACTTGGACGACACCGACAACTAACAATGACAATACAAGAAAGACTAACACTAACCCTCCAATCACAAGTCCAACATCTTTCATTGTGACACGTTTGAAATGCAATTTCTCTAAATATGCTTCTAACCCGTGCGTGTGGATTTTCTTAATTTCTTCAGGAACCATTATTCCAATTGACCAAACAAACACCCACCAAACCGAGATATACTCTAAGTGAGCTGAAATCAATAATGTAGCTAAAACTCCAAAATAAATCTTAACTTCATGTGGATATTTTGGCGTTCGATTAAACGGCTCAAAGGAATCATCTTTATTTTTAGCCTGTGAAAGCATATCTGAACGCATCTCAGTTTCCCCCTCCAAAGATGGGTCGTCGCTCATAAATGATACGAATCGTGGAGTACAAATATATCTTTTGCTTTATTATTGTGAAACCTCAATTCAATAATCAGTTACACCAGACTCATCGGGCCATGTTTCTGGCCAGTCCCAGTGTTTTGGTTTTGGTTCAATCACATTCTCACCAAATACTTCCTGTAATTCATCTAAATACTTCCGAGCTGTTGTATCACCAACATCTAACTCATTTCCAATCCCTGAATGCGAGTATCCTTCTTCAGCTAAATGTAATGCTTTCCCATGAACTTCACGAAGTCCATCAAAACTTGCAATGTGAACTAATCGGGATTTGTTATAATCCATTGTTATACAATTGTTCTAAATGCATAAAAGTATTATTGATTATACGCTTCTAATATACGCTTCTGAAGAACATCAGAACACACATATTTTTAAGGATTAATACACAAAATAAATTATGGCTATTGGAAAATCAAAAGAATTTACGTTTTTTGCATACTGGTTGCCAAACAAACAAGATATTGAATTGCGTCAAATTGGTAGTTTAAGACCCCCAAATGAACTGATGCAAAAAGCTCTTTCAGTCCTTTCAAACCAAGACTTACAATATGAAGATGTAAGCGACAGTGAACCTGTGTTGATTGGAAAGATAACTCTCAGTTTCGTATATATTCCTGGAGAACCAGAAAAGAATACACTTAACACCGATAATGTAAGATTTAATGAGAAAATGGAGGTAGAGTCAGGAACACTTGTCGGAGATGAAGTTACAGGCGAATATGAAAGACGGAATTCTGACGGCTCTTTGGTGTACTCTGACAATATAAACGATTTATATGCTCCATACCAAGACAAAGGTTGGTTAACATTGAATGGAGACTATTATACTCCATCTGATACTAAACCAGATGGATGGTCGAGTTGAAATAAAATCAAAGACTATTTTTAATAGGATTTCTATAATCAAATATGGTCGAAAAACCAGAAGAAATATCACAAATAGAATATTCACAAGAATCAAATGAATATATCATCTTTACTGATACATATGGTGCTGTATTAAATACAAATTCGATAATTGACTCTCACTCTCCTAAAATTATTGGAGAAATAGATGTTTCAAAAGAAGGGAACTATGAATCTATTAATTGGGCTGAATTAAGTGTAGATGCTCAATTAGAAATTCAATCGTATGTATTAAATCAGACAACAGACAAAGGCGATAGAAATGAACGAGAAGCCGCAAATATACTAAGTTCGGTTCGTGGTAGTGGTAATGTTGATAAAGTTAGTTCATATTCAAATCATGACCCATTTGGGCTTGTTGATGTGATTGGAGTTGGCGGTGAGTGGGATAATATTATGTTTTTACAAGTTAAAACAAATACATTCACTGCTGAAGAAAAACGAAAATACAAAAGAGATATGCGTCGATTAAATCTTGACTATATTCGATTTGAAGTATGGGTCCGAGTTGACTATAAAGGCTGGCGAATGTATCAATACAATCAAGAAACAGAAGAATTTGAACTAGAACTACAGATGAATTCTGCTGATTTTGATAAAACCGTGGAACGTTTTAGAGACAGAGAGAACTTCTGGGATGACTAATGACTTGTTCTTATCTGTGAACAGTGGGCGAGTGAGACAGCTGTGACGGGGCTTGAATCCGAGGTGCTTCACGCTATTTTCCCGAGGTGTTTACCTCAAAAATGATAAAAGATTTAAGATGTACATACATTAACAAATATATGAGTGAATTAGATACTGAGTTCACTGTTTTCAATTCTCCAAAGTCTGAATTGCAATCTGGACAAGAAAATAGCAAATACCTTGAGGTACTTCACGGGAAAGATGCAGGAACTAGAATTAGAATTAATTTAAGTCAGTGTGAGTCTTCAGTTGATGAGCGTCTTTCTGATGTATCAGAAGGAACTGTTATATCTGCAAGTATTGAAGAATCAACTCGGAGTGGCGTTTGGATTGTCTTGTCTTTTGAAAAGATTGAGTGATTTGTTGTATCTATAAATACAAGGTTTTATGTTTGTAGAATACATACTGTGATGTATGACGGTAGAAACTGAAACCGTGGAAATAAACCTTAACCGATTTCATGAGTGTATCGAAACATGGATTCCTAACGAACGAGAAGGGTATCGACTGTATCTAAATGAAGAATCTGCAAAGAGCAAGCCAAGTCAAGAATATGTTCTAACTCAATATTCTTGGTCTGATGAAGAAACTATAATTGCAATGGGAACAGTAGAAATTGTTCCAGAAACCCCATCGAAATCTGTTGTGAATGAAGAATTTGAAAAGGAAGGAATGACTCCACTTTCTGATGAACAGTGGAACGTTGTATCTTCAGCATATAATGAATTATGTGACTTAGTGCTAGAAGATGTAATCTTTGATGGTGTCCCACAGCTATACCAGTATGCTGTCTACCATGAAATTTCGAGATTCCAAGATGCCATGGAAGATTACATTGACAATAAACATCAGAAGATAGAACGCTATGAAGAATATAAAGACAACGATGAAAAGAATTATTATGAAGAGTATGAAGACTACTCTCGTCTTGGAGATGACCAATATCATCATATTGGTGAAGTGCTAGAGGCTGCTATTTCTTGGGAACATGAGGATATTGTTCCATATGCAGAGCATTGTCAGCTAGCGGCCATACTAGAGTTTGAACCATATGATGAATGGGAAGTTCGAACGATTGAACATCTCCACAATGGGATTCTAGTTAATAAACCGTCTCTAGCTAGAACTAAAGCTCTCTTAGAGCAAGGTCTGACTCAATCAGAGATTGCTGAAAAACTTGGTAAAGACCCCAGTACTGTTTCCCGTCAAGTCTCAAGCATCACTGCATTAGAACAACGAGCTGAATGGTCTCTTCAGCAAGTTGAAAATAAGTAGTACAAACAATTCACAGAAATTAAGGTACATACTCAGGTTTTGACCTAGAGCGCACTTTAATATTCGATTAAATACACTTAACGTTGTCTTAGTCTAACTTTTAGATGGCACAAATCACACTGAGATGACTCGGAAGTCTTTCACATGTTCATCTAATTCATCAACAGAGGAAATGTGTTTGTTTCCATATGCATCTAGAATTAGTCCTCGTTCTATCATTTCTCCTAACGAATGTCCAAGTGCGGATGCAATCATATCATCTCGTTCTTCAAAGTTCTCACTATCAAAGTCAATGTCTGAGAAAAACTCATCCTCAATAGATTCATCTAAGACAAAATCAATTGTTAAATATGAGTCAGTAAATTCGGGAGTTGTCCAGTCAATAAGAACTGTGATTTCAAAAAAACCACCATTGTTTATTTTTTCTCTTCCTTCTTCTGAAAGGTTTTTCTGCTTAAGTTCTTCGTATGAGTCTGACATATGTAGAGAAATGCTTTTGAAGGTTATTATAGTTATGGTTTCAATTCTCTGTTGAAGTTAAAACTTCATTTCACAGAGTTTCATCTGTTTCAATATCCACTACTTTATGTAATTCTGCAGTAAACTCATAATCTTTTGCTGTAAGTTCGCCATCATTTTCTGAAACACTAACATTAAAATCAGCTGTGTCTTCTGGGTCTAATCGAACTTCAATCTGTCGTTTCTCATCACCATACGCATGCCCTTGAATTGTGATTATGCCTGCATTGAAATGAAATCGAGCTGAGCCTAAATCAACTGAAATTCGATACCCATTGTGGTCAAACTCTTCAAAATCTGCAATAGTTTTCATATAGTTTGATAGTACATCTAGCCTTAACAATTTTCCCATCTATATTTAGAGAGAATTGAATTCTTCAACATGGTCTGACCCGTCCCACAATTTTTTGTGATAATCACAAATCTTTCTTGTGTTTGTTCCGTCTTCATACAATTGAGTGATTTCTGCTGTATGTGTTGCAATCAACTCACAATCTACATCTGATTCTACATCATCTGGTGCGCCAACAGAACAGACACCATTATCCTCATCTCGTTTTCGAGTATTTATTTTATCAAGAGATGTGCTTAAACAATCAGGACATTCAGTCGGAATTTCTGGCTCCCATTTTGTTTTTCCACAGATTTGACACTCATATTCAATTTCTTCAACCATGCTGTAATTTTAGAAAGGGTTCATTAAAGTATTTTTGAAATATATAATACGAAAATTGAGATGTATACTTTGTGAAATTGTTTCGATATATTTTTGTGTTAATAAACCATACAGTGGATTATGAATCCACAGACCAAGTATGAAGAAGGAGATACAGAAACAACCCGTGCATTTATTACACTATTTAGAGAGTATGGAGATTTGTTTAAGTTTGCAATTGATAGCCAAGTCGATGACGATGATGAAGTAAGAGCATATTTAATGCCTAATGGAACCCGAGATTGTTCTGAAACAGTAATTGGTGTAACAGCGATTAATAATAAATCTATTTTTGAAGATGTTGTAACTGCAATTAAAGAACTTGGATTAACTGTTCTAGAACAAGATTCAGTTACAAAGTATGATGAGACAATTGGTGAATATACAGCTCATACTCTTACTGCAAAAGCACCAGATGACTTACAAGCTGATTGGAATGTCCCACATTTACTAGTCTATGGGTCGATTTCACCACCATTGGAAGATGCTTGTTATAATGCATTCGGAAGCGCCTGTAATTTCACAAATATTCGAAACCATTTTGTTATCTATGGAACTGATATAAATACAGATTCAAAAACTGAACTTGCAACAGCTGTCCAACAGTCCACTGAATTCTTTGATGACCGCAAGCGTGATATTGTTTCTTCAATTAATACAAGCACTCTAATCTAAGCTTTAATCAAATTGCGAAGTGGAGAACTTATTTATATAGAGATTTGGTATCACTTGTTCTGTCAAATTGTTCGACAACTCGTTTTATTGTATCATAATCAAGGTCATCTTCAAACGCATCTGGATTTTCATCAAGAGTTTTCTGTAAACAGTAGTTTGTATACCAATCTAGTTCAGATTGATACGCCCACTTTGGATACCCAGGAGCAGTAAGAAGGGAACCACAGTTTTCAAGTTCTTCATAGTCAAATATTGGATTCTCATCTTTCTTATGTTTGAATACTTCAACTATTGGCAATACCCACTGTTTTAACCCTGCACAAGTAGACACATTATCATCAGAAACAAGACTAGGAACAACTCGTTTCAAAGCTCTCTGTGTAAATAATGGCCATCGCTTTTCTATTTTCCAATTATCATTTGCAAGAAATCCACAGTATGGACATTTGTGAAGATGTTCATTGTATGCGATTTCACTTGCTATCTTTCTAGCTCTGACAAATAGAGTATACAGTGGCATATCAGTTTCAGGCACACTGTGTTTTTCTTGGTAAAATACGATTCCACCTTCTCGTTTTTCTTTCTGTGAAGCAAAAACAAGGATTTCATATGCTCCTGAGATACTCTTTTCTTTCTCTGTGTCCTGTGGTAGATACCTTACTTTAAATTTAAAAAATGTGTTCTCATTATTTGTAATGTGACCAATAACAGAATCATGTTTTTCAAGTGGATACAGTTCTTCAGTATCCGAATGGAATGATTCAACACTTGCTTCGATAGATGACATATAGATATATTGGAGTTTTAGATACTTGAAAGTGCCGAAATATTGTGTTAAAAAGGTTTGAGTAAGAGTGTTACACGCTAAACCTGCAGGTGACTTATGTTATTTGATTCACGAAAAATGATAGAAAAGCAGATTTAAGACTCTTTTCTAAGCGGATTTAGTATTACTCACGTCGCATCTTTCGTTCCATTTCAAAGTAATCGTCTTCGTCATCGGAACTGTCTTCATTATTCTCATCGCCGCTAGCCTCAATCATGTTCGTATTGGACATAGCAACTTATTGTATGAGGCAGGATAGCATAAAGATTGTGATTTTAGTTGTCTCACTTTCCGTCAGTGAGGACATAGTTTAGGAATTCTCCGTATGCTGGTCTTGTGATGAAGACACCAACTGCAATTCCAAAGATTGTGAAGATTGCAAAACCACTCAATTGACCAAGTGAGAGGACCATAAGTGGTGAGAGGGCAATTGTTGTTGTTAATGCTGCCGCTCCAATAACCCAGAAGGCTTTTTTAAATCGACTCTGGAACACTCTAGAGCTATTAACTTCTCCTTTTGCAAGAACTTCATTTGCAACGATGATAAGGTCGTCCACACCTGTTCCAATTACTGCTATAATACCCCCAATAACAGCAAGGTCAATTGGGTATCCAACAATTGCTGCAAACCCACCAAGTATCACAACTTCGCTCAATGAAGAGACAATCATTGGAGCAGCAATCTTCAAGTCTCGGTACTTGAGATATACTTTTCCAGAGACCGCAAGGATTGCTGCAAGACCAATTAAGAGACTTCCAATCTTGAATTTTTCGCCTTGTGTTGATGTTACAGTTACGATAGTTCCTTTGTCGAATGCAATTGATGTAGGAAGTTCACCTGCTTGTAAGTGTAATGTAAGTGCTTGTGCTTCAGACAAGTTTTCAGTTTGTAGTACAAAGCTTGGACTCTCAACCCAATTGCCTGAATCAATATTTCGAGCTAATGATGGAGACATACCTGCAGAGTAGACGACTTCACCATCAACTTTTGTGAGTAGACAAGCCCCACTTCCATTTCTATTAGTATCGTATGAACATCGGCTTCCAGATGGTGCTAATCCAGTTTCAATGGTTGCATTCCGAAAGTCTTCAGCGGCTGTTTCTGTTAGTGTTACGGGAACGTGTGAGCCAAATTGGTTATCATCTTGTGCGTTTCCGACTGTCTGAAAGTCATCTTGTTGAAGGACTGCAGTCTTTGTTTTATATGTTTCTGTTCCATTTTCATCGCTTGGATAATAAATATCAATTTGAACTGCACCTCGTTCGTTGAGAATATTTATTACTTCTTCTCTTCCTTTACCTGGTACTTCAATAAGGACAAATTTTTGGCTGTCTGCTGCAGTGACAATTCTAGCAGTTCCACCACTCAACCCTGCTTGGTTGATTTTATTCTCGATAACATTCACCTGCTGGTTTCTTGTTTCTTCTGTTACACCATCTCTAACTGAATCGTATTCAATATTTTGATTCTCAATAGCAGAGCGTAGTTCTTGCTTTGAGGTGTTTTTACTTGTTACTTCTATTGTATCTATTGGTGCATTTGTACTTTCGTTTGTTGTCCGTAATCGGACTGTTACATCAGTAACATTTGCAGAAGATATGTTTGATGCAACTTGGCGTTCTATTTCAGCTGTATCTGAATTTGCTGACAATCGAACACCTTCAGCAGTTACACCATGAAGTGGTGCTTGAATTCTTGTTCCACCATCAAGTTCTAATCCGAATTGTAATGTTGTTGCAGAATCATCTGAAACATTACCTTGTGTTGGAGACTCTACGATTCCTCCAATTCCAAAGATTGCAATTACACTACCAAGTACTAACAGAACGACTAATGGAATCCGCCAGTACTCTTTAATAAAGTCTATCATGCTTTCACCGCCCCGAATCTATACCATCGGAGCAAACTAACATTCATCATATATGTATTCATAACATCAACAAGTAATCCTAATCCAATAACAATCCCAATATCCTGTAATAGTGGAATGCCAATTATTGTTGCACCAATTGCCAATACTGCCATTGCAATAATTGATGTTGTTGTCATTGTTAATCCAGTATCCATTGCTTCATATACACCCGAATAAAATTCATTACTTCGTCTTACAACATAATCATTTAATAACATATCAGAGTCAACAGAGTAACCAAGAAGCATTAATAATGCAGCAACTGTTCCAAGTGTTAGCTCAATTCCTAACAAGTTCATTAATGCAATTGGGACAACCATATCTGAAAATGCGGAAGCAACAACAGCAACCGATGGAACAACTGTTCTAAATAATAAGAAGACAACAATACTCATTGCAATAAATGCAATTAACATACCAAATAAGGCTGTTGTCTGTGCTTCACCACCAAAGCTTGGTGATATTTGACTTGACGATTGAACAGTAAATCCAGCCTGTTCAGCTTGTTGTGTTAATGCTCCTGTATCTGTTCCTCCACCTTTAAATGATACAATATAGCTATTATCAGATGGAACAGATTGTATAGAAGAAGGGGTTGTTTCAAAAGAACTTTGCAACTGTTGTTGTGGATTCGATACATCTCCATCTGGTGTAACACGTAATTCAGTCCCACCAACAAATTCAATTCCAAGAATGACAGGACTTCCAGTTGTAACAAACCAGATAGCAATTATGAGGAGCGATACTGCAAGAACAGATAATGGAATAAACAATAATTGCTTATTATCGTATTCCTCATAATCAACAGCATCAATTAGTGACGATACTTTTAACTTCATCTCATCGTAACTATCTCACCTTACGATATATAAGAATGGTGGGAGATTAAGAATTATTCTGCATATTCCGAAATCTTCTCAAGAAGAACTGCATGGAATTTACGACCATAATCCTTATAATACTCTTCCTTAGAGTCATACGGATTAATATCACGAAGGGTTGCCCCTGCAGCCATTCCATGACCACCACCGCCAAGTTCTTCTGCAAGAAGATGACACGACGAAAAGTTCTCTGTTCCACGAAGAGAACACTTCATCCACGGAAACATAATAATAACAACATCAACTCCCTGTTTACGAAGCACAGTCGATGGGTCATTTGGCGGAATATCACCATATACAAATGCAACATTTAACTCATCAACTTCATACTGAGAAACAAACCCATCATTATTGAAAACAACATCAAGCCGAGCGTCAATCCGAGAACGATAATCCGACGCATATTCGGCCAACACTGTTTCCTCTAGTGGAGTTGAAACATCACAAAATGCATCCGCCCAATCTCCATAACCGAACCATCGCTCATCATACCGTTCAGACATATGAATGTCTGTCACATACTCAAGCGAATCCATAACAAACTGCGTCTGTTCGTGCTTAAATTCATACGAATTATTCTTCAGCCACAAGTCTCCAACAGTCACAGCTTCAATTCGCTCTTCTATTTCTGCAGGAAATTCTACTCCGTTAGAAACAAAGTAATCATACACCATCTTTGCTGTACAACGCTCTTCAATAACTTCACCATTAACTTCCCATTCAGTATCCATACAAGTATCTAATTCACAATGGCTTGTATTATCTCGAACATATTCAATTCGCTCTTCATCAGTCCACTCATGATGGTCAAAAAACCGCACATTTGCGGTTTCATGCATATCTTCAAGAGATTCGACCATCCAATCATCTTCTTCATTCAAACAAGTATCAAGGAAGAACACAGTCATATCGTCACGCCCATGCTTGGCTACCAATTCCATCCCTTTACTTGGATATACAGCAGACCGATGCGGTCCAACAGGGACCATCGCCACATCAAGATTGTCAAACACATACTCAACTAGTGCTGCACTTGCAATCCCATCTGCATCCCCATCAGAAAGAACTACCATATCTGCATCTTTGATATTCTCTCTTGCTTCATCAAGATAATCGTACTTATCTACGGATTCATCACCATCACTCAGACCAATCTCTGAGTTAGGGAACTGCACATCTTTTTCTAGTTCAACAGTTTCAGTGGTGTTAGTAACTGCCATCGTCGTTCTACATTACACTATGTACACACAATACATAAAACCACCGATTCAATTCATACTAATAATATCTAAAACACATAAAAACACGCTATAACTACAAAATAAGTCAGATTAGAAATTCGTTAGTTCCTTTCGACGGCGCTTTGCTTCAATTTCCATATTACGAATCGGATAAATTCCAATCGCCATCCCAACAATCCCACCAAATATAAGCAACCATTCGAGTACAGAGTGAACTTCTAAAAATCCACTAAAGATAGATTGTTTAGATTCACCAACTGCAGCTGGGTTCTCAGACTGCGATTGAACAGTTACACTCTTTGTTGAATATAACTCATACTGTTTTTGCTCTGATTCAGATAACATATACTCTGAATCAGATGCATCTATATTTTCTTGTGGGAGAACTCCCAGTGAACTGAATGCTCCTAATCCTGAAAGGAACATCACTACACCAATAATATAAACGGTTAATCCAACAGAATAAACCATTTTCTTTCTTGTCATCTCCATATGAAAAACAAACACATTTTAGTATAAAATCCTTTCGATTTAATCAGAATACCATTTCATTTTTATATAAGAACAAAAATTAATACAATAATGAAACCATCAAAGAACAATATAATTCCATCACAAGGAATAATTGGAGCTTTTGAAGTAATTCTATTATCAATATTTATCAGTATTGTTGTTCTCATTTATTATGGATTATATCGCATTATAAACCTACTTCTGTCTCCATTCCATAGTGCTGTTATTTCAACATCTATATTTGTAATTTTATTCATAAGCATTAGTATATATCGGTATATAAATGGACCATTAATTACAGAAGAAACATTAGAACAATCCCGTTTCTCTAGTTTTTTCCAGACAGATGCAAATGAACAAGGCATAGATTTAGACGAATACTCGCTAGATGAACTAGACGCAACACAAAGTTCAAAAGCAGAACCTAAGCAAAAAGACAACCCTGGTGAATTAATTAGTGACGATGAAGTTCCAAAAGAGCTATATGTAAAAGTTGTTCAGGAAGATGGATATACAATGGAAGATGCCAAAAGAGAAACAGCAGAAATGCAGAAAGAAAAAGACTCTTAACTAGCAAAATACTTAAAAAGATTGTAATATTACAAAGAACTAATGGATTTACCAATTGAAACTAGCCACATTTCCAAACCAGAAAAAATTGGATTTAGTATTGCCATCTTAGGAGTGCTAGTAATTGTTGGACTCTCAATAAAGTCCTCATTACAAACAAGCGCACCACCAAAAATTGAACAACAATTATTCTCAATTGTTTTCTTACTTACCTTATCAATGACATTAAGTGTAATGATTTCTCATCATTCTGAAGTCTTTACAAAAATCTATGATAAGATTGCAGAAAAATTCAACTAATAAAAAATGACTGGCAATGCAACAAGCGAATTATAAACCCCATGAATAACCATTGGAACTAATAAATTATCTGTTTTTTCATACGATATTCCTAATAAAACTCCACCAAAAAACAACAACAACAGATAACCTGAATATCCAAGAATCCCAGTTCTACCAATCATTGATGTTAAATGCATAATAGAAAACAAAAATGACGCAATTATAACTGACATTTTTGTTGTGAATGATTTCTTAAAATGCTGTTGTAAAACACCTCTGAAAAATAACTCTTCTAATGGACCAACAACAAGCAAGGAAAGAAGAACAAATACATATACACTAAGATTACTAGACTGAAGAATAGGCTCAATAGAATTCTTTGCTAATTCAATATTTAAAAAATTACTTGAAATGTATACTAACCCACTCATTAGTAAAAACAACCCAGTCCCAGAGATAATATATACGATATCTCTTGGGTACTTAGATTCAAATTTCAACCATGAAAACCCAGATGTGAATAGATGAATATAACCTATACTTACTACAAAAAACCCAATACCTTGAACAAGTAATATTTGGAATACAAGTTCAATATACGAGGAAAAAGACAACTCAAGACTAAAGAATAATACACTTCCAACAATCATCCCAATCAATGAGATAATAAACAATCCTATACCACTACCAAATGTAGACAACTGCTCTTTCCTTAATCCATCAGTAAATAAATCCATACTCAATAATCAATAAGAAATACTATATTTACAAATAAAAAAGTATCGCAACAATCTAAAACAAAAACACTATATGAACTTAGCACAAGTAATAAATATGGCATCTGAAACTGAAGTGATTGAAGCGATTGTCTCACACGTGCAAGAATCATATGACCTAGCAATGGACAGCGAAGATATTCCCCAAGAAACTAGAAACAAGATTCATGATACAGTTAGCGATGCTGTTGGAAATAACTACGACACTCTTGCAGATGAAATCGAGTCTCTAAATCAGTAACTTTACAACAGTTCTGCTCCTAATACTATACATGACGGAGCATACTGTCATTGTGACCAAAGCAGATGGTTGGGCGTTCAAAATCAATGGCGATATAAAACCCCAACTTCAATCTGAAATATACTCTACAATTTCCAATAGTGGTCATAATCCAGAAACGTTTGGTGAAAAAGTTGGAATTGGAAGTGTTGTTGCAACAGTCACAATATCAAACACAGATTATACAGTCCAATGGAATGCCGAAGTTCTAAATAAAGTATATTGGAAATCGTGAAATGCGTTCAGGGTCAAGCCCCGTCACAGCTGTCTCACTTCAAATCTCACAACCTGTCAGCTCTAAGCGCAATTAACCCTATAATCTGAAAACAGTAGTTTTATTTGTCTACTAGCCATATACCATACTATGGTGCTTGAAAACATCCCAGAATTTTTCAAGAATAAATTTAGTACAAGTTCACCTAACACAGAAGATGAAAATAGTGAAGACGATACTACAAATTCAACTAATACTAATTCGGAAGAAGAGTCTGCAATTAATCGACCACCAGGTTGGGATGCAATATACGGAACATATGAAAAACCTGTATTCCCAAAAGAAAAAGAAGTCGTTGAGATTCTTGAAAGTCTCAATAAAGCATCTGATATTGTAGATTTCAATACATACCTTCCACCTCTCGGAACCAACAAAGAGCATATTCAACTAGAGCTATACACTGTAGATGGTAAATCCGATTCTCGAACACTTGTAGTTGATGCTCATATCACTGATTTTTCAGAATGGCTTCCAGAAGAAAGCGAGAACTGGAAGTATCCTGAAGAATGTCTTGGAAATAATGGGCCATATTACCTACATTTATCTGATGACTTTCAGGATATTCTTAATGTTCCACCATTCGGTTTTACTCTTGTTGAGTATAATTCTGATGAAGATTATGCAATCTATTCTTACGAACGACCGCTGTATCCAAAGCGAGATGAACGTGAGTGAAAACCTACTTACTTAAGTAAAGAAACTTAAAATAACTAAACTCAATAATTGTTTTATTATTTTTTACAGAGCATTCTCCTGACTTAACCTCAAACGCACTCCACTATGGAGATATCTTAACAATGAATACGTATTCTGAACGAGTCTGCTTTCTCACATTCATAATATCATATGTCAACCCACCACTAAGGTCATCTGCAACATCTTTCACAAAATCTTCAATTGCACTTTGTGCATGATTGCTTGAAAAGTTAAATCTAAAATGGTAAGTGTTATCTGCATCGGGCACACCATGATATTTGATATTTTCTACATTGATAGTTGACGAATAAAATTCTGTTTCGAGTGCATCACTAAATCGTTGTGCTGTCATAGATATTTATATGAAGAGAAGGGTTAAAAGAATATTGTTTTATCAATTGCAAGAGAAGACAAAACAGTAGAATTAGAGATAGTTTATCGAATTCCAATTCGTTCTAGAATCCCTCGTGTATCATTAATCGGTGGTTCCTCAGTTTGTGTTTCAGAATCTTCCTCGGTTTGATTAGAGCTATTTCCGTCCTTGTTTGCTTTCTTATTTTCGCTTTCTTGAGCAATTTTATTCGATTTATTTTCGTCATCTTCTTTAATCTTTTCTGGTGGAATAGCAACCCAAACATAGTTTCGACTAGTTGCGTACACATTTCCAATATTCTCTTCCATTGCAGTGTATGGAGAGCGAAGATAAATCTCAAAACCGTCTTCAAGTTCGTCTTCATTCTTTAACAGCTCTTTTGTTATATTCCCATTTTTAAGCGAGGGTTCCCACGGAAGAGAGAGGGTGTCATATGGAGTCTCAATATTTAATGTAGACTTATTTGGTATCTGATTTATATCTACATCAACTGTTGTTTTGTACAATCCATTCTCAAGAGATTGAATTAGCTCATATGATTCTTTTGAAATAGAATCAAAAGCATGGTCTAAAATAGGAACAGTATACCAATCTGATTCAAAGATTGTCTCAAACTTAATAACCATATCATTGATATTTATTGTCTTACCTAATGCAGTTGCATTTGTTTCAACTGTATTATATTCAACAGTTTCATCTTGAGATTCTTCAGTAGATTCATCATCCTCATCGGTAACTATATCTTCTTCTAATGCAATATCAAACAATTTTTTTGTCTCGTCTTCTTGAATATCAACAGGATAAACTCCCGTATAAAACACTCCACTTTCATCTTCAAATAAGATAGCAACTGAAAGAAGGGGCGTAATCACTCCTTCAGAATAAATATCTGTTCTTGACAAATCCCATATCACATCAGAGTCAGCGTAATAAATCTCATTAACTCCACCATATTTCTCTTGAGTACACCAATCTTTGTATGTCTCTAGAGCTTCATCTGGTACTTTATTTTCACTCATCCATGTATGATACTCTTCAACAGAAAATGCTGCAAAATCAGATAAAACAAATGATAGCAATGATACTCGTGCTGGAACAGTTGCAAACTCAATTGAGTCATACTCAAATGTTCCAAGCGGAGAATACTCTTCATACGAGCCACCTGACTCTAGATACTTATTTAATCGGTTCAATTCACTATCACGAAGCATAACAGTCGGATGATGATACAATCCAATTTCATGAATTGTTACATCTTGGACTTCAGAACTTACTTTTGACTGAACATCCTCAAATGATAGCTGTTTTTCTTCTTGTTCTATAATAAAATCTTCAACAGTCCCATTAATTGGCATATAGTATAATTGGCACTGTTTAATATAAAAGAACTTTGATTTCTAATACAAGACACGCAGACCAACACATAAACATACAATACAAATCAAAACTAATTTAGGTGATATACTACTAGTATACTATATGGGTTACTCATCAGTTTCTGTGCAAGATTTGGTGTTAGCTATCACAGACATAAAAGAAACACCGATTGCAAAACAACGGTATCAAGTCTTAATATACCTGATAGATAGAAAAGCAGTTACTGAAACAAATTTCCAAATAACATCATGTACTTATACAAAGTATTCTAGAGGGCCAAACTGCAATCAAATAAGTTCTGCAATTAAAAAGAGTATTGAATCAGATTTGTTATATGATAATGAACAGTCCGAGTCCATCACAATAGATTATTATTCTGAATTTGAAGAGAATATTTCAGACATACCAACTGATATTATAAATATTGTAACTGAAATTGTTCAAGACAATAAGTCAAAAAGTTTACTTCAATTACAAGGTGAAGTGAAAAATTACTCCGAAGTGGACACTTGTGAAAAATATTCACAGATACAATTACAAAAATCGGTGAATGATTAAAAGAAAATTTTGTTTCGAGATTTCTAACATAAGTGCGAAGGAAATCGCTTTTATGTTAAGTCTCGTTAAAACTGTCTCACTCTGACCCACAACTTGTGAAAGATTAAATCAAAGATATTATATTCATTCGTTTTATATCACATGTATGGAAACAACTGAACATACAATTCAGGATACTCAAACGATAAAAAATGTTGAATCTAAACTAACGGAGAGAAAAGCAATTAATGTTTCCGATGAATCGTATACAGCTGAAGCTGAATCTGGTGAAATAATTGCTATTCGGACTGAAGATACATCCAAAAACACATTTGTTGAATTTGATATTGTTTTAACAAATGAAAAAGTTGGGACGATTTCATTTAGAGAGTATGAATTCGATAATGGTGAAGTCGAAAAGTTCTTAAATAATATTGATTGTACAGTTCAGGATTTAACTCAAGCACTACACCAATCTGTTCCAGTCACATATACAGAACTGAAAGGATGGGTTCTGTTTTACGGATTCGAGAAACACCTAGAGACAACATATGAAGGAGAATCTAATTGGTATACTATTGACAGTGAATCAGGGTATCCTAAACCAAATAATAAATATAGTCTTGTATTGAACACGCCACTATTCGTTGGATTTCTTCTTTCGATTGGACTGTGGAAAATTACTCCAATATTCTTTGGGTTTTTATTAACTGCAGTTCTCTGGTATGTAAATTGTATGATTGTTGGTATGTCAATGCCAAGTCAGAAAAGCATTACAGATGAGTGAAAAGATATTCACTTGGCATTGTGAACTGCAGATAATGAAGATACAGCAAATTTGATTTCTTCTTCAGTTGTAACCGTTTCATCAAATTCAACAGTAACAATTGCTTCAAACGGTTTGGATTCAAATAAACGGTCTACATCCATACTAACAACGCCTGAGATATCAACAATTTCATAATCTAATTCAACTTCAAATTCTTGTGCAGTCATATCTACATCTTCTTGGCAATATACTCGAAGTTCGACTTTATCTGTCATAGTATACTATATGAGTGGATACCTTTTAAGTTTATATATTAGATAAACAATAATTTTTTAACCTATGATTGTATATATAAACTATGGTCACGCTTGATTATAGCGATGCATTATATAGTGATGGTGGAACAGAGTTAACAAAAGAAGATGCTTTCAATATCTTATTTGATGATACTGAACTATTGTTTGAAGAATTTGAAGCATTACAAAGTGCAGTTGACTTACCAAGTCCAATTCGTATTACTGAAGTAAGAGCTATCAAAGTTGATGATGAGACGTTTGATTTAGTTGTTCGGTGTCCTGATTTGACAGTTGGAACACAAACAACAAGAGGGGTTTCCGAAAGTGATACATATCGAGTTGGTGTTGAAGCTGGATGATTTATACACCTCGATAAATTTCTTCTTCAAATTCAGTTATAACATCAGTTGGCGTGAACAGTATTTCTTCACTAAGTTCTTCTTCTGCTTCTTCGATTGCATTAGTTAAAACTATTTCAAGTAAATCTTTTTCATCTTGGCTGTTTTTAAATATATCTCCAAATCGTTCCATGATTCCAGAACTATTATTTTCAATCTGTTTTGATTCTTTATGCAGTTGTATTGAGTCATGTTCAATTTCAACTTGAGCTATAATCTTTTCATATGCTTCTTCACAATCTTCAGTATACAAATCTATAGTAATCAAAAAATCATCTATAGATTTTGTATATTTTTGGTGAGCCATATTATAAAACAGATACGTTTTGAACTATTATAAAACCAGGTGATTCTTCATCTGCTGTCTATGAGTTATCTACTGTTTATATACAAAGAGAATTTAGACAATTTTCTCACAATCTTTACATTTTCGATTCCCTGCTCTAAATTGACCTTTCCGAATTACTTTAGTAAATAATGACCCACTAACAGCACTATCATCATAACAGGATTTACACCAAACACTTTCATTACCATCAGGGAAAGTTAAGACATAACCTTTGATTGGCAAGTCCCTATCAAAGTTTACCATACTCTTCACAACAAACTATAACCTCTTTAATCTAGCGATGTATCACAGTATTAACTGTGAAACTTTATTAAAAAGTTGTTTCAGAAACCAGTAATGGCGTCTTCATCTCCAAGGATTACTGTATCACACTCAGTGCATCCGACAGCGACAACTTCAAATGAGTCACCACGAGGTGTCATTTCAACAGGTTCGCCATTTCCATCTAGTCTAACATTTTCGAGTTGTCTAATTGCTTGAATGAAAGTATCCTCATTCTGTTCACCACAGTTCGGGCACGGGTCATACATGTTCCATGACATACTATATAATTCACAGTACAACCGTAAAAACATACCGATACATTTACTCAGAATGTCGAATCCGAAAAGTCTTATTTTTCGACACATCATCTTCTTTCCCAAGTACAGAGATGCTTACTTCCACATGTTCACCATCTAACATTCTTACACTCCCAACACCAATCTCATTCACAAGCTGATTCAATACATACGAATTAGATTTATTTTTTGGTGTTTCATATGTAACAGTAATTGTTTCTGCAGTATCTTTCATCAATATAGACAAGTTAGTTTCTCGTTCACCCTCTGAAACATCAACTATTGTTCCGTCAGTCCACTTTTCTGTAAACGAAGTTGCTATTTTCTGAATCGTCTCTTTCAAGTCAGAATTTATTGGAGCTATGTCTTCGTTAGATTTATCTTCTAATTGGCCCCAAATATGAGGCTCATCCATACTAAATAACTTCCTTGAATAATCATCTATTGGCGACAATCCATATTTTAGCAGAATGAAATAAACACCAAGTACTGCAAATAGTGGCAACATAGAATTATATGCAAATACTGAAATTCCAATTCCAATAAAAGAGGCAATCACTAACATCGACCCACCAAACAAAGAAACAAATTCCTCTTTCCCAGTAGAATACAATGATGTTATACCACTATTTCGATAGGAAAACACACCATCAACAGCATTTTTGTCTGGAAGAACTATAGTATTCCATGTTTTAGGAAATAATCCATCTGAAAAAACATCATCAAATTGACCAACCCAGATAGACCCATTATTAAACATATTCTTAATAAGTTCTTTTCGATGCTGTATTGGATAATGTAGCAAATTCGATAGTTGGAAGACTAAAATATTTTCTTCACCATTTGGATATTCTACTTCCACACCAAACTGTAAAAGAGATTCTAAATCGTCAGCTGTAACTGATAAATCACCACTAGTTGCAATACTTTCAAATCCATATATTTCCTTGCATTTCACTTTTGTAAAACAACCATTTGTTTCAGCATACACATCTTCACTTATGAATGAGTTATCCTCTGTGGGAGAAAAATGAGATTCATGTATCTTGTGTTGCTGTTCTTGTGACATATTAGAAATTATAGGCTGAAGATAGTTAAGCGTGTTGTTTTCGTGTTTTTAGGATTGTGATTAGTACTATATTGTTGTTCTGTGAGTCCTTACGTTGTTGTAAGGTGGGAAAATGGTGAATCCGTTACTCTCAACCCCACTCTCTAGAAAATAAAAACTACACTCACAACTAACTAGACTAGCTAAAACAAACTAGTTTTAATTCAAGTTCAACTTGATTTGTTTTAGCTAGCCAACTTTGCTTACATTCCCGTCCATTTGCTGTAATTTACACCCGACCTTACACAATCTCACTTACAACAGTGTAAGTGGAAATTGCGTGTAATTTTCTAGAGTCTGTTACCAACCTAAATAACTTACTTATTTTCTTTCAAAATATACTGTGGTTACTATGGTTGTACAATCTTAGTTTGTTTGGAAGTAATATCCAACAACCACACTTGCACTAATTAGAGTGAATGCAATAGCAGAGAGATTTGGAATTGTAAATGGACCAACTGAATATAGTACAGCACTACATATTGAAGAACAGACTGACTTATCTGGTGCTAATTGAATAAATGAATGGTAATATGAAATAATCATTCCAATACTACTTAATGTTAAAATAAGTGGTGAAAACAGTTCTTTCTTGTAGAGGCTATATATACTAATAGGAACAAGAGGATACATCAATATTCGTTGATACCAACACAATTCACAAGGAACAAGCCCTAATCCCAGACTTAGATATAAACTTCCTGTTGTTGCTATTATTGCAACTAGTGAAATAAATATCTGAATTGTTCGTACTGGAGCTTGAGTTATCTGTTTTTGTAAATTCATATTAATCAAATACTATTTTAAGTATTTATTTATTATCACTATTCCGCAATGATAAGTCTGTTGGATATTCTTCAGATTCAGTGTCATTCATTGTTTCATTTGACTGGATTTCTTCAGTAGAGGTTGAATTTTCATTATCTGAAGTATCATTATTTTCATTGGTTGTTTCGTTGTTTGATTGAGATTCATCATTTACTATTTCTTCAGATGTATTTAATGATTGCAGTTTCCTAATCCGTTTCTCTGTTGATGGATGAGTGCTAAACAGTTTTGTTTGGAATTTTTCAAATGGAACAATTGTTAGCGCACTTTCACCTTGGAATTTTCTACGTTCACTTTCTGAAACTGAATCTACATCTGCAGATAAATTTTCTAATGCATTTTTCATAGAATCAGGTGTTGTTGTATTTGCAGCATCTCTATCAGCAACAATTTCTCTCACTCGTGAAATGAAGAACAAAATAAGATATATTATTTGAAGGTTAACCCATGTGATAATAAATGGAATGATGAATAGGAATTTCTCGATATCATCTTCTTCACGAATAATTCGACTAGTAAATCCATGAGCTTTTTCAATTATATTTGCAAACGTTGAAATGAATTGCATAAAGAAAACATCATAGCTTCTGATATGACTCATTTCGTGGGCAATAACGGCCTGTAATTCATCACCATCTAATTGTTGTACTAATGAACTTGTTAATGCAATAATTGGTCTTGTCGGGAGAGTATCAGTTGCGTATGCATTGGGAACTTCACTTTCAAATATAACTAGTCTTGGTTTTCGAGTCCCAAATTTTTCTGAAAGGTCTTCCAAATATGCATATACGTTCGGCGCATCTTCTTCGGTAGTATATTTTTTTCTATGTTTCCACCAGGTGTGTAATGTTCCATATGAAAAGTTACTAAAAATAAAAATTCCTGTGAGTCCAACAACATACTCAATTTTGATAAAATCTATATAATATACTAATGGAAGGAATAATGCTGAATATATTGTTAATAATAAGATAATAGCGAATAGTTCTATTATGTGGAGTTTAAAGTGTCTTTCCATAACTTTGTTCGTATAATTTTTGTATGGAACTATTGGTGTTATGTTATACGGTTGTGAGAGTCTTTGAATTATAGTTAACATAATGGCTAGTATCAATACAAAACAAAACCTTGATTAGTTCACAGTATAATAGATGTAGTATGACTATTGTTTCTGTTGATTTAGATGATACGCTTCTATTAACATCCCAAGATTATGAAAAAGCAGAAGAAGATTTTAGTATTTTTATGGAAAATCGCTTTGGTATTGATGCAGAAACAGTGAAACAGAAACGGACGGAAATTGATTATGAATTATTACAAAAATATGGATTGAAGAAAGAGCGTCACAAGCAGATTTATATCAATACACTATATGAATTTATTGATAACCCGTCTGCTGCTGATGTAGTAAAAGCAAAGTCATTTGGAAAGCAGATTTTCAAAACTGCAGATGAATACGCATCTCGTGGTTTTATGAATGGAGCTGAAATTATGTTAAATTGTTTAAGAGAAAATACAGATGAACTTCATCTTGTAACAGTTGGAGACCCAAATGTTCAAAAACCAAAGATTGAAGGTCTAAATCTCACAAAATGGTTTGATTCAATCCACATTCCTTCGTATGAAACAGGTAAAAAAGAAATATTTGCAGAGCTATTAGATGAGTGTCACTATACACAAGATAATTTCATTCACATTGGAAATAGTGCATCTAGCGATGTTGAAGCGGCTATTAGTGTTGGTGGATATGCAGTATATATTTCCACTGATGTTGACTGGTTATCTAATGAAGAACTGCACAAACAAGTGATTAATCATAAAAATGTGTATGTGTATAATTCAGCAACAGAGTTCATTCCAGAAATTCCAACTGTTCTACAGAACCACACACATCTTTCTAACTTAAACAATAGAATTATCTAATCTCCAAACCCATAATGAGAGAAAAATAGTTACTTCTTCTTTCAAACCCAAAAATGCATTAATTGTATTATTCAAACGGATGTTTTGAATTATTTTCTAAGTGTGATATTCCATTCCGAAGTGCATTTTTCATACCATCATGGGTTAGTTGGTTGAGTGTTTCATCTACAGATAACCACTTATATTCACTGTGTTCTTCTGATAATGATACAGACTCTGGTAGGAAGACTTCACCTAAATAGAGGTGGACTGTTTTATCAACAGGTTTTCCTTCCCAATAGAACGAATATGAATATGAAGTAGAAAATGAGTCTACTAATCGAACATCAGAGATATTGGTTTCTTCTGCAAGTTCACGAGTTGCAGTTTGTTGTAGTTCTTCTCCATTTTCGACTCCACCTTTCGGAAATTCCCAGTCACCAGTTCGTGCATTTACAGTTAAGACTTCAATTTCTCCATCACGAACCATAAATGGCATAACTCCAGCACTAATTTCATTTTTTGTCATAAGAAGTACTTTATTTTTGAAATACTTGAAACTATCGGACGGGTTGTGATTTTTTGAATAAAAAAGTGGTTGTTACTTATGCGGTCGTCTTAGCCTTTTCCATCTCTTCTTCCATATCATCTGCTATTTCATCGGCTAGGAGAAGGATAGATTCTTTGTGGTCAGTCTTTGACTTGTGGATTGATGTGGGCTTGACTCCGTTTTTGGAGTAATTAGGGTTTTCGATAGCGAGGTTGGTTTCTTCTTCACAATGCGTTTGGATTTGAGCGAGGAGCGAGTGCGTGTGGATGAGTTCTTGCTTTTTCATCTGCCTTCACTGGTATATGGGTTTGTAGGTACATAAAACTTACTATATTGTTAATATATTTGATGTTTAACTATACTATTGCGACTTATTTTAGTGTTTTAGTGTTTGGAAGCAACCGAAGAGTTTATGTTCCATACACGCATATGTTGAAGTAGTATGGGACACCTTCCACATGACCACCGACAGTACGAATTTGCCCCAATCCACATTGAAACAACTGGAGATACTGCGTTTGATGAGATTACTTCAATCTCGCTATTCTATAATGACAGATACTATGTCTGGGCACATTCGCAGGATGATATCTCGCTGTCGATAGATGATGCTGTTCCACTCAATGTTCATTTGTTCGACACTGAAACGGAACTTATTCAAAACTTTGCAAATGTAGTTGGAGACTACATTGATAACAGTAAGACTGTTCTTGTTGGATATGAAGCAGAACAATGGCGGGGTGGAATATTCCGCCACCTGCGAACTCGCTGTGTTCGCACTGGTGCAGATTGGCCACTGAAAGGTATGTATTATACTGACTTCGGTGAGGCAATCTCAGGAAAAGGTCGGTTTAATACAAAAGTTCCAAGCATGAACGGTGCAAAGGTCGCACCACTAAATGACTTTATAGATTATCATGATTTGGATATTGATAAGTCACTAAACCGAGGACCAAAGCGAGAAGCTGTAGAAGAAGCAGGATATACTGTTGAACAAGTTCAAGAGTTTGCTGATGAAACAGGACATGAAGTGCCATATGATAGTCTAGAAACGCTTGATGATGTATATGGCTTGTTCGTTAACAACGGAGTCCTGTCTGTTATTGAAGAAGAAACTGCTGTGAATTCGATACTCAATGCTGTCTCTCTAAGCGAAATGCTTGAAAATAGTATTAAAAATGTTGCTCGTACAAAGGAACTATATGAGATTGCTGATGAGTTTACTAGCCGTGATGATTGGCATACGAAACAGCTATAAGACCGTCGTATTCAGAGATTGATTTAGAGTTAACAGATTTTTAATCAAATTCTTCACCAACAATACTATCTTTATCAATATTAACATATCCTTTTTGAGCTAATAGTGTTACTAGGATTGTTGATGATAATGAAATGAGGATTAATATTGAAAAATAATAATAGTATCCAGAAAGTATAATTAGTGAACTTCCAAATATTACAGTACCTAATCCAACTTGGATTAAGAAGAATATGGATATATTTCGCAGCTGTAATATCTTTTTAGGATGATTCAATCGTAAGTCCATCAAATGGCTATTTTAATCCAACATACAAATATTTTCTTGTAGTAGGAACAACTGTTTTTCAATTAGAATAGAAAATAGTTTAGTGTATATGGCCGTAGTATTAGATATGTTAAATCATATTCCAGCAAGTGTAAGTCCAAGTAGTTATGCAACACAATTGAAAGTTGAACAAAAAAGAGAAGGTTTACATCTGCATGCTGCTGACGAACATGCAGCATTAGTTGAAGCAATTGCAAACCAAGCAAAAATAATCATCACAGAACATATTGACGTTCCAAGTACAGATGTTCGATATAGAATTGTTTCTGAATCATTTGGTGTTGGAGCATTGGTTATCGGCGTTCCTGAAGAAGCGCCTGCACTCCCAGAGTTGATTACACAATTAGCTGAACCATTCAGAGGTGAAGATTATTTCACTCTTCGAGCAGAAGGTAAAGATATATCACCTGATTATGATATGCCAAGTTCAGATTACAAGTATGTATTTAATTATGAGTAATATTCTATAAAATACGTAGTCACATTGCTCCAACAATAGTTGATTTGTGACCGTATCCTGCAAGTGCATCAGCAAGTCTATTTTCATTACGGTCAGTTTTTAGAATATCAATATTAACAAATTTCTGTGCAGTATTTTCAATAGACTGGACTAATTCACTATTTCTATCAAGTGGTGGAAGTTCTTCTGTAAGAGTTCGATAAACACGTCGGTTATCAGTTCTTAGTGTTATATCTGTAGCAGCATCATATTTCTCAGCTTTGTTTAGTCCTGCTTCAACTGCTCTATATTCGGCTTCAAGACTAGAGTGAGTGGATGGAATCGGATGGGAGCCAAGACCAATTAGTGTCCCTGTGTCATCAATAAGAGCGTATCCAATAGCAGTTTCTCCTTCTTGACTTTGGTTGTTATATGACCCATCAGTAAACAGATGGACAGGATTTTGAATTTGATAATTCGATTGGCTAATTGCAGTTGAAAAATCAGGAGAGAAATCTTTTGACATACACATTAGTCCGTGAGCAATAACATGTAACGATTCATGTGCAGAATTAAATTTAACAGAAATGTTTTTGCTTTCAATTAGATTTGAAATCTCATTTCTAAGGCGACCCATTACTAATGATGCATCTGGAATCTGGTGGTCATATACTTCTAATGTTGAATCTGGTTCAACAGTTACAACTGCATGAGAAAGACTTTCTTTCATAGCATCTAATCTGTGTATTCGTGTTCGTTTTTCTGTTGAGATAGATTTCTCTCCTGCACAAACTATTTTGTTTGTTTCTGTGTTAAAGACAAGATATGAAGCTGCTCCTTCTCCATGTTCCTTGATTACAGAATTATGGACTTTGTACATCGCTCTAGTGGTACGCATGTCTTGTATAGATAAAAATGTTTGGTTCTAATTGGTTAAATATACCTTTCTTAAACTCTCTATTATTGAATATACTATCCATATAGTAAAGTTTAATACAGTTGGGTACAATATACTGTGTATGGGGTACTTCGATAAAGACCCGAGCGACTATCAGTTCAAAGCGTTCGACATTGAGACAACAGGATTCGGCGCACATGAGACACTAACCACACTAACGCTAGAAGACAGTGGCCGTTACCACATCTGGATTAACACAGATGGTCGGACTGTTGATATACAGTCTATCCGTGAAACTGTTTCTGAACAGTCTGGTGAAGATGTAAAAATCTATGCGGCTATGGATTCAACGGAACTACTAGAGAGTGTTGGAACCTACATCTCTGAAAACTTCAACAGTCTCGATGTTCTTGTTGCATATAATGGAGAGACTTGGAAAGGTGGATTTGACCTTCAATTCCTCCGAACAGCGTGTCTCCAGACGGGCGTTGGATGGATTTTCGATGATGTTAATTATATGGATATCTATCCAATCTTCGGAAAGAAAAATCGCTTTAACACAGAAATCCCAAGCCATGAAAAATTAAATAAAACTCCCCTCAAAGAGTTTGCAGATTGGATGGGTGTTGAGTACGACTCAGATATGACTAAAGATGAAATCAAAACTGTCATAGCTAGCACGCAATACGACCCACAAAAGATTATTGATTGGGCTACTGAAACAGAGCGAGAAGATATCCCAACCAAAGATTATAGCGACCAAGTTGGTGTGTATAAAGCACTAACAGGTGACGTTCACAAGTATGACCCGTGGGCAAACAGTGCAAATGCAGTCACTGCATTTGAAGATGGAAACTTCACAGATTTAATCCTGCATAATCTTGCAGATGTTGTGAAGACAACCGAACTTACAGAGATGGCGATAAATCTAGTAAGTAAAGATGATTTGAGTCTAAAACAACTCTAGTTTACTTTTGAATTTTAGTACCACTGACACTATTTAATCATTTCCAAAATAGCAACAATGAAGTTGCAGGATTAGAGAATCGAGTTTTATCTGAATCGAATTTAATAATCTGTTTTTTAATAACTAAGTAAACTTCTAAAAAGAGAATCATTCCAATAACACCTGTAAAGAAATACCATGGTTTTTGGTCAACAACTCTAACTGGATTAAAAAAGAAGAAACCACTTAGTATTGTTGTTAAATAAACAACTCCAACATTCATTGAACTATATCTAACAACAAATGCCATTATAATAGTTATTTGAACGCCAAGTTCAAATGAGTGAATTTCGATAGAGTTACTAAAAATTGAATTTAGTATTTGTGGAAACACACCCATACGGATAGTGTTGTTTATCTTAATATTAAAGTATTTTGTTACAAAGAATCTTTTCAATATTGGCTCTTACTCTCATTTTCGACAGTTTTAAGTTACTATAGATGTATATTATACACTACGAAAGAGGGTTATGAGTCAGAGAAACCAACCACATCAACAAAACGGGAGAGCAAGTGAACTTGACATTCAGCGAATTCTCACAGAAGCAGGATTTATTGTTTGTGAGCCAGTCAGAGAGTGTGCATATGATATCGTTGTTGAAGTAAATGGAGACCTTCGAAAAGTTCAGATTAAACGTGGATTTAAGTGTCAGGACAGAGAAGAGACACTTCGAATTAATTTATATCGAAATGGTCGGTGTGATGAAGGAGAAAAGCGACCATATGAAGCTCACGAAGTTGATGCATTTATTATTCACAATCCTGTACCTGAAGATGATGAATATTATTGGTTGTGGTTTGATGAAACCCCCGACATGGAGATGAAACGCAAGTTCAACACGCTTCGAAATCACAAACTCAAAGAGAAACTTACACAGACAATCTAATAACAAGATAACCACTCATAGCCCAATATATTTTTGAGTGTCTGTATTCTAAACTGTTTCTTTGGATATATGTGACAACACGCTTATAATGTTGTATAGAATACTGCTAATTGATGGCTGATATAGACATACAACTTAACGGCGGCGCAGCAAAGATTTGTAAACACTGCGATAACCGCATTAACGAATCTAAACTTAAAAGCCAGTTGCTTTACCTCCGTGACTTAGATTCAACACACTTCTATGTTTGTAGTGAATGTGTGACAATAATTGATGCAAATTGTAAACGATGTGGTGGAGCAGTCTATGTTCCAAGAGAGTATAATGGAACCCCATCAATTTGCCCAGCTTGTCGGAATGACATTTTTGAGTCATCTGGGTCAGACCCTGGGTGGAACGGAGAAATAGATGGATGAAACATATAATTTTCAAAATCCTTTCTTGAAAACTTCTTTATAATTGAATATTACACATATAAATATGCGAAGACGAAAATATCTTCAAGCTCTTACAGCAACCAGTATTTTGGGATTAAGTGGCTGTGCAAAATATAACCCATTTCAAGAAGATTCAGAGCCACCAACTGATGCACAATTAGAATATATTGAATTTTATCCAGACCAATCTGAGTCATCAAACTTTGCTCGACTCCGATTACGACGAGAAGAAGATGTTGTCGGAGTAGTTCCCTCATATGTGGGAGATTTTAAACGATTTGAAATTTATACAGTACAACCAAATGGTAATGGTGAAAAACTTGGTGAACTTCCACCAACAGAAGACCAAAGAAGTACAAAGGGAGTTCCATTATTCCCACTATCTTCAACACAAGACGGAAATGTATTACTCATTCTTTCTGTTGAAGAAAGTAATAAAAAATATACATATGGAGCTTATTATGACACGGGAGAATCCTTTGAACAAATTGCATATACACAATCATCACAATCAGCAAACAATTCCACTAACTCTAATTCATCAGAATAACCTATATTGTTTTAAAATAAACGTTACAAAGATTCTTTTAAATTGCCCACATTGTGCCAAAACTAATTTATATAGTTCCAATTAATGTTTCAGTAATGTCAGTTTCAGATTGGATTAAAAAACGCTCTCAAGTTGAGAAAACAGCAATTGGAGTTGTTGGAGGATTATTTCTTGCGGTGGTTGTACTGCTTATATTAAATAGTTTATTTCTAGGGCTTCCAGTAGACCCACAAACTTATCAATATAATTATTCAAATGGAACAAGTCCAACAGAACCGATTACAAATAATAGTGTAAATGTACACGCTACTGGAGTTGCATTATCAAATAATGCATATGAAGTTACATACACAGAGACAACTACATATACTTACTCAAATAATACAGAAAAAACAATCAATAATTCAATTATACAATATCAAATAAATAACGAACAGAAAATTGGGTATCTTGAAAGAAATGGAATTAGTATGGGTGTTGAAGAGTCTGCACCAATCCTTCGGATATATGAAAACGAGACAACAGCATATGTACACAATTTCACAAATAATAGTACGCAAGTTCAATCAACAGGGAGTGAACCTCTTGTATTAACAAATCAAATTTTACTGCCACAAAAGCTAGTAGTTTCAATCCCACACGTACAATGGAAAGCGGTAGACCAAAGAAAAGAAAATGGGACTCAAAAAATAAAGTATAAACCAACAAACGTAAATTCTGAGTTAGTTACACAGATGGATTCAACACAAAGTGTAACTGGACAGTTGTTTGTTGATACAAATACGAATATAATAACATATTCTGTCACAGTTACTGGAACAAAAACATTAGATTCTGGTGAACAAGTTACAGTAACAAAAACACAAGAACTAGATTATACTGTTTTAGATGAATCAACAGTTCCAGAAAAACCGAGTTGGGCTTCAGGCTCTCTTCCAGAGAACAATACTACAAGCGAGAATAACACAACAACTGATTCAAATTGGACACCACCAGAATAAAATACTATTCACTTCTATATCAGTAACAATGTCTAATGATATAAACCTATACATCAAATATAATATAGATTCTGTTGTTATTTTTGAAGTCGATGATGGCGAAAAATATGAAGTTATCAAATGGACAGAGAAAGATTTAGAAACAACAGAAAACTTGCCTATAATCATCAACGAAATACGACAAATGCTTGAAGCAAATCCAAAGAATGTGATTAGAAAATACTATGGTTCAGTTGATGAATGGAATCAAAAGAAACAGGCTTGAATCAGTACTTTTATTTGTTTCAGAACCCAATAGTAAACTGTAGTATGAACCTGTACGACTTCGCTAGTAATAGTGAACCACCAGAAAAAGAAACAGTCTATTACCTCACTCCAAAGCCAAAAACAGAACAAACACAACTTTCAAATTTCACTATTGAGTGATTTTTTCTGCGTCTGTGCTTTCTTCTAACTCATCATAAAAGAACCGTCGAACCCAAATCCCAGAAATACAAACTGATGTTTGTTTCATAACACACTCTCTAATTGATTTTAAATCAATACAATTCGGAGACTGTTCAACAACTAAATGCACTTCTGCCTCTGATTTATTTTGTTCAATAACATTATTCAGTTCGTTTATATCAGTTGTAAGAACAGATTGTATTTGCTGAATATTATCTGGAACACTATCTTGAAATGATATTCTAACTCGTGATAATGGTTTGTCTAATTTTTCACTTTTTGTTCGATTTGAAATATTCTCCATACCACAATATTTAGTAAAGTATAGTTAATACTTTTGTTAGATTTTATTACACTTAAGACACTAGTTAACTGAGAAATTGAAAAGCGCTAGAAGGAAAGTCTAGCACTTTGAAGGAAATAGTGGAGAAAGTAACCTCCACTTTGAAAGCCTTCAATTTTAAGTTCTTGATGAGGTCTGTTCGACCTAGGAGTGAACAGCTCTTTGCACGACTTGCACATAGCCGCACACGCCGTCAAGCATCGGCGTTTCTGTAAGGTTCCCACTGTGATATAGCGGTCTGGCCATACCACTTTTACCCACTGTGCAGGCGGGCAATGGCGAGCGGGCGCAACCATATTATTGTAGAATCCATACACACATAAATGTTACGAAACCACCTCAAGCAAAGACAAAACAGTTTTATTCTTCCTCCACATACTCAATTCATATGGTAGAACAAAATCTAACTCAGAAGATTCAACAAGCTTTGGTAGCAGGTCTTAACAAGCGATTTGATGGGCAAGCATATATCGGTAGTGTTCATCATCATAAGTTTGTTATTGATTTCTATGCATATGACAAGATTGTTGTTACTGAAGAAATGATTACCGATTACATTAGTGATTTCACTGCAACTGAAGGAGATGACGAGTATTCTCTTTCAATCACAACAATCCCTGATACTGATTACAAGTATCAATATGTGATTACTATTGAAGAAAACTAAGTTACATACATATGTCTGATTCAAACTCTATTGAAGAAGAAAGTAATGCTGTATCTGATGAAACAAAACAGTATTATGTAAATGCTGTTATGTCATCAGTATCGAGCATTCGAAGAAAATCATTTCGACGGTTAATCCTCTTATATTTCATCATTGACTATGAATCCTATGAACGGAAAGGAAATGGATGGAACAAGTGGGTTTCTGAGAAAAATCAGAATGTCTCTCCCACTCCATCTAACTTTGTCTATGCGTTAGATGTATCTATTGTTCGAGAAATGAAACCTAGCGCAGAAGAGTTTTGTACAGATTCAGATGTTGATTTTGTATATGATGTATCTGATGACACGCTCAAAGAGTATATATGGACAATTCAAGCTATATTCAATTAGATGATTGGATAAACTCAATTGATGAGATAAGAGATGAGTCGTTACAATCTATAGAAATGTGCCCACTTGATAACCAACCAAGTTCTGTTCCATAATATCCAAGAATATCATCATATCCATTTTCAGACATTAAGATAGGAGTGAATTGTTTTGGAGCTATAAGCTTTTTTGATGCGGATTCTGCTACTAGTTCTCCTTCTAACACATTCTTTAAACTTTCAACATAGATATTGAAATCACCATCACCAGACTTCAATATTGGATTTTTCATCTCAAATATTTTAACATCATTTTGTGGATAGTTGTTCTCTTTTTCCAACCCATCAATTGATGCAATAGCATCTCTAATAATTCGTTTTGAATTTTCTTTTGCAGTTTCACTATGCTGTTTTCCACATTCGAATTCAATTACATTTGGATATGTGACCAATGACCCTCGTTGGTTTTCTTGTTTGATTAGTACAGCTTTAGATATACCGACTCGTCGGATTACATCCAATACAGACTTCTTAATCGGCATTCCAAATAACGCAAATGGCTCATTTGTAGACTGTGTAGAGTGTAATGAAACAACAACATCAAAACGTTCAATTATTGTATGTAAATGACCAGCCAAACGCATTTCAAACGATGATTCTTTGGGATTATACCCACTTCCAAAATTACGATTTAAATCTGTTTGTACAAACCGAGTCTGATTCTGTGCAGCGTATGGATTTGCAAACAAAAATGTGACTGGTTTTGTTAACTGGTCAGCATAATCTCGATAGAAATCAATCATTCCTTTCCAAGTCCCAGGCTCATCTCCATGGATGCCTGCTATCACTAATAAATCACCACCTGCATCATTCAATTTTACAGAATTAGAGTCAGGATAAGATGGATATACGGTCCACGGATACATTATGCTATATTTCTTCAAAGATTCCTAAATATTTTCTTGTGTAACAGAATGAAAAACTAATTTGAATCCTTATACTCTGTTGCAACCTCTCCAATATTACCATCTGAATCACGCTCATCAACAACTGTTTCATATCCATCTTTTGTTACTAAATCAATTCTCCAACCTTCTCCATCGTAACAAGTCCAAAATTCCACCGTAACATTATCTGCCTCAATTGGAACATCAACATCAATACATTCTTCATTAAAGGAAGTAATTCCTCGGGGACCATTTGATTTAACTTGTCCAAATAAAATCTTTCCATCTTTAAATGCCATAAAATCAAACAGTCCAAAGAAATCTACTCCATAAGATTGCGGATATGGTGTACTATTCGGAGTTTCAACAGTCCAACCGCTCTCTTCTAAAATCTCTTTTGCTTGCCGTTCTCTCCTGTCTCCTTTTTTCTTTGACATACCAGACTAATAATACATCCACCTATATAAAACCACTCTCAAATACACGAATATATATTCATCGAATATATTTATAGTGTGGAAACTTCGCACCGTGACGAATAAATCGGACTCCAAAGAACCCAACAAAGATAACTGCCATAAACAAAATTGTTAATAGTGATAGAACAATTGAATTAACAATAATTCGTGGGAAACTATTAAACATCCAATCAACCACTCCAGATGCTTGCAGTGTCCAATACACAAACGTATACACGGTCACTCCAAACACTGCAACAGCTGAGAGGTATTGAAATCCCATACTACAACAATATGGCTATACAAACATAAAGATAGCGATTCAATAAGCAATGTGACTGTTAAAACTCCCCTGTGACACCAGAACCACCGTTTCAAATAATTCAAAAACTTCTGTTGATTAATTATCGGGAATAAAATTCATCGTTCCATTTCGAAGATAGGAACTAGAGTTTGTTACACCTTTGATTAGTTCATCCACATCACGAGGCACTCCGTCTGCATCAATTATTAGCTGAGACAGATGACCATCCTCAGAAAACCCAGATGCAATCTCTTGTTCTGCCTTTCGAAGTGCTTCATTTGCTTGGACTAGATTCCGCTCTACTTTACTCCAATCAACCGAGTCTGCATCATATTCAGACATATATTATGCTACGATTCAGAACGACTTAATGATTTTGATTTCGAGATATTTTACTGGGGCAGAACTTTTAACATAGAACAAATAATGTTATAATATGTCAGCCTCAGATGACACTTCAGATGAAAAATCAATTCCAATCGCAGTTCAAGTATTAATTGAACAACAAATTGATGAAGAAACAGAAGTGTTCCTTACATATGATGCAATTGCATCAAATGATTCTTATATAGACGGTCGAGTAGTCGCTAAATCTGAACTAACTGAGGCTACATATACAATCACAGATGACTTTTCAATTCCTGTTTCAAACATCCAGTCAGTTAAGTCTGATATTGAAAATGATAACAGAGAAATATGGTTATCTGGATGTTCAAAAGCCGATTTACAAAATCTATTTGATAATGTTACAATTGCCTACACATTATCCCCAGAACAACAATCAATTGGCAATTAAAAATTAATTCACCACGGTTGAACAGCTAAATATGGTTCATTATGGTCTGTTCCAAGAGGGTCAAATGTTGCTTCCATAGAATTTCCAAAACGACCTGCAAAATATTCAATTAGTTCATTTGTCAACTCTGTTGCACACACATTTTTCACAGCAATCTTAAATGTATCCTCAGCATCAATAATCTCAACATACACTTCTACAACCTCAGGATACTTTTTTGCCCACTGAATTGCTCGTTTTCCTTCAATAGAAACACAATCAAATGCTTCAACATCTTCAATTTCAGAAAGTTGTTCTACTGAAATCTCTAAAAACATATGAGATTCTTCGTCATCTTCGATTAATTCTATAAACTTCTCATTTTGTGAGAGGATTCCTTTAGCACGTTGTCGTTGGCTTGAAATACTTGGCTCAGACGGTTCATTTGTAGAATCCGAATTACATAATCGTTGCAGAAGTGAACTTGCTCCCATATGTTTATATAACAATTCTATACAATATAAAAATATTGGTTTAGTTGTATTCAACAGGATTTAATTGAAGCAATCTATATTATATAATATGGGTCAGAATCCACAAAGTGAAGACATATACGATTGGCTAAGAAAACAAACACAATCTTACTTTCTCACAGTTGTATTTGGTTCATATGCTAGAGGAAATGCTCATTCAACAAGTGATGTTGATGTATTGTTAATTGATAATCAGTTTGATGGGTGGAATGTATATACACAAAGCGAATCAGAAGAGATTATTGACTGGAAAAATGAATTTCCACCAATTCATATAGTCTGTACCTCAAAAGAAGAATTTGAATCACGCTACAAGTCTGATGAAGAAATGATTTCCAATGTTGTTAATGAAGGATTTTCACTTAACAAAGATTGGGGTTTTGTCGATTACATAAAAACTATATGATTCAGATTTGTTTAAACATCATTATTAAAGAAATCATTAACTAATGAGTACAACTCAACATCAACTGATTGTTCTTTTACAGGACCAATAGCTGCAGACTCATTGGTTTCATTATTTTGAATAGTTAATCTCCATGTATTATCTTCTTTTGGATTCCGTGCTTCAACTGTAACAACATACCAACTAAGAGAGAACCGATACAAACCAACTGTATCTTTACTAACAGACCATTCTTTACCAGTTGAATCATTTAATACTTCTTTTAATACATTTGCATCCATATACTAATATTAACAAAGAGATACTAAAAGAATTTCGAATAAGTCAAACCGAGAGATTTATGTTGATTAAGACCTATAAATACAATATGCCAGCACTTGATGTTGATTTTCATGACGAAAGAATCTCAATGCTATATTGGTATCCAAAAATAGCTGACCTTAATGTACCAGTACTCGAAACAGAGTTTTTTAGTTTGAATGATAGTCAGTCCACATTTGAGATTCAAGAAGGCGGAATTGATACAAAACAATTGATTGAAACACTTGAAACCATTCCTGTTGAAGAAATTAAACAGACAGTCGAAGCTTTACCAACAGAAAAAGCACATATCCGAAGTGATTGGAAATCATCTATGCTAATTGGCGGCGAAGGAGTTACTATTAATGCAGAGGAAAAAGTCATCCATGAACAAGTGTTGCATTTAATTGATTCAATGGTTATGACAGGATTTCCACATAATTCTCTTGTTGTGAGAGAGTGGGTAGAATTAGAAGAATTAACTACATCATACAATCGTTCAATCAATCCAGAAGTTAGAGTCATCGTGGATGAAGGAGAAGTTATAGATAGTTTTGTCGATGTGTATGAAGATGACTTTGATTCCTCATTTTCACAAGATGAAATTGATACATACTTGAACAAGCTAACAGCTAGACTTGAAAAAAACAGAAATCAAATCGAAAATTGGGCAAAGATAATTGCAGAAGAACTAGATGAAACTGGGTGGAGTATTGATTTCATCCAGGATACGAATGGAAATTGGCATATAACTGATATGGCTTTGTATGGCCTATACTGGAGCGAAGAGAAAAACAAATGGCACAACATCTCACATATTCCATCTGGCAAACAGTATAACTTAGAAGAAAATATTCCCTCATCTCTCCAAAACTGAGTTTTATCTCAGTTTCATATAACATCTTTTAAACTCAATTCAGAGGCTTTCTTCAAAAATTAATAAATCCTACAACTTGAAACTTAATTTGTATTAATATTGAATGCAAAACATCCGTCTTCATTCAGTAGAACAAGTTCAGCAGATTCGATTGGTTCTCCCGTCTCCTTGTGTACAAAATTAGCGCACTCATACGGGTTGTAAGTCACAGGAACAGAGTCACTGTGGTTTTCTTCATCCCACTCACCTGCACCTGATATATGTCCTCTCACAAAAGCATGAACATTCTTTCGTTCTTGCTCAATGACTTTTTGTCGTTGATTCTCATTAACAACAAATGAAGCATCACGAATAATGACAGACTCTTCATGACTAATGACTATCCCATATGTATCCGTTTCTCTTGAACGAATACTATAACAATTCTTTTGCAGGTTCTGATATACATCAACAGCTTTTCCAGACAAATCGCCTTCATACTTGATTGATGCGCCCATACAATACACTATATGGTTATACAGCCGTAAACCTTTCGAAAGAGATAATCACAGTCTTTATACAGTTGAAAACACTATTGAGAATGTGAACAATGACGACATTCATGTACACTACCACAAGCAATAATGTTGAAGTGTCTGATGAAGAAGCAGTAAAGGCTCTAGTTGAAGGATATTACTTCACTGTTGAGCCAACCATAGGAAGTGGTCAAATTCAGTTCTTTGCTGATTCAAAACCTAATAGTGCATTTGAAGTATATGACACTATTGACCAAACTAATCCAGTAACAGAAGAATTCTTTGAAAGCCTAGCCGAATACCTTACAGATGATTTCCAAGTCAAGTGTGTTGAAGTTGAAGGAGATGGAGAGCCTGCAGCATGGAAGTGGATTGTTTCTCCTGATGGAAATGTAACAAACATCAATATCTAATTTTGAAAGGTAAAAATCTTTAACTCAATTTCTTGCTCCTCAAAATTGATTATTCGAGTTAAGTGAACTGCTCTGGGATAAGCTCAATCATACCTTTCTCACTTCACACCCAAATCTTTATAATAAATATGATTGAAATGTGAATCTCCAAAATATTTTTCTTTTAGAAAATAGTTAACTATAGTGATTCAGTTATGCGAGCTGCTTCCAGAGTTCTTCATCACCAACACCAATTTCTTCATCGTCTTCATTTTCGTTTTCAATGTCTCCAAGGTGATTCTTTTCCGTCTTGTCATGGTGCATTGCATCAAGGTCTGACATACAAGATGTACTACAGCAGGGAAGGGTATAAAGATACCGAAAATAAGTGTTTTAAATAGTTTAAACCCTTGAAAATAGCATCTTAGTGTTAGTAAAATTTTGAAAAATACTCACGGAAACATGACTCATACTCATCTTTCTTTGCTTCAATATTTGACTCAAGTTTTTCTATCTCTGTATGTGCTTCTTCAATTGCTTGGTCAGTATCATCAATATCATATCGTGTTGCTAGCTCACTTGGTGAACATTCAGCGATTTCATCTATTTTATCATATAGTTCTGCAATTTCTTCAGAAATAGCATGACACTCATCTAATCCAGCAAACGAATCGAAGTTAGGATGTTCTGTAACCCAGTTTAACCTATCATCTGTTTCAACCATTTCAAGTAATTCATCTATACCTTGTGTATGCCGTGCATGATATTCAACCCATTCTTTTAAAGAATCAGTGTCTTGTTCCATATGTGAAGTATTTAGTTGTACTTCTAAATAGTTTAATGTTTGTGAGTATGTATCTAACTTTATAATCTAGCACTTCATCAGTCTCTAAAATCCATCAGGGTCAATATCAATTGAATGTTTAGTATTAAGGTAAGATTGGATTGCTCGACGAATCCGTTGAGAACCAAAGTTTTGCAACCAGATAAGCAGTACTTCAATAACAGGCATATTGTCTTTTTCAGATACAACTTCAGCGAAATCAGTAATTTCGGAAGCATTTGCGTTCAATGTTGCATCCCAATGTGTTGTTGTTTCAGAAGTTCGGACTACATACTCATCAGGAAGAATCTTTTTTGCTAATTGTTTCGAACTACTCTTACATGCAACAATATGAAATTCTTCTGGTTCAGTAAATTCTTCTGTATGCCTAACAGTTACCGTTTTTACTTCAGATGTTCTGGTTGTTTCTGTTTCACTCACACTTCGTTTTTGTGCAGGACCAGAGACAATAATTGAAATACTCATATAGTTAGTCTTGGCTATATGAACAAAAAAGTACTGATTTTGTGTTAGCAGAGTGGTGCAATTTTGCTTAATACTGTCTCAAATGTGTTATCAATACTAGATTGGCTAGTATCAATTGTTACATCATAAATTGATAAATCAGAAATATCAATTCCATAATATTGTTTGTAACGCTTTGCTTCACTTTTTTCTCGTTCAGCTAGTTCTTCTACACTTTCTTCACGTTTATCAATTCGTTCGGCTCTAATCTTGATTGGAGCATGGAGATACACACTCAAATCAGCATTTCCATTAGCGTGCCATCCTGCTAATCGAGATTCAACAATCAAACCATCTCCATCTGGCGTCCTCTCACCTGCCACATGAGCGTTGATTATCTGTTCTAGTCGTTCATCTAGTTCTTTATCAATAGAGTCATCTTCTTCTGAGAGTTCCGTTAGCTCAGCTAATGTTAGATTGCGTTCAGATGCAATCCGTCTAAAAATATCCCCGCCATTGATGACTTCAAAATCAAGTTCCTCAGCAAGATTTTGTGTGAGGGTACTAGTCCCCGATGCAGGAGGACCAGAGATAGTTACTAGAGGAGTTGTATTCGTTACCATATGAACTGTAAGATTTAGGGACACTTATATTTTATGCATCATCTCAAACAGAATGAGAGCATTCAGGTTGTATAAAATTGCTATAAACGATACTTTGAAGTGTTTTCGGACCATATAATACACTATGTCGGACGAAACATCTACAAAAGACAATCTGCTTCTATTAAGCAAGTCGCTTGCTCAGATGTGGACATTTACTGGACTTAGCTTCATCTGTTTTATGTTAATTCCAATTGGAGTGATTACAATTCTTAGTACATCTGATACAATCCCAGCATGGTTCTTCTTACTTCAAATACTGTTTTTCTTGTTTATGGCATTTACTGGATTTCCAATTCTATTTGAAGAAGCAAGCAAACGATATGGAATTTCATATTATTAGTCGAATACTGTCTTGAAACATCAATCTTTCAAAACTATTATATCCTAGGTGTTCATATTGGAAGTTATGAGTGATTGTGTACACCCATTTGATTCGGTATCGGAAGATTATGCAATTCTTCGATTAACAGAAGGAAAAATAGAACGTGCAGAACCATCAGATAAAGAACTGAATGATGATATTCGTGTTCCAGTACAATACTGTGAAGATTGTAATGAAGTTGTTAAATCTGAATCGTTTGACGCAGGATTCCCAATCGACCATTTAAATGAATTGATTACAAATGACGATACAGAAGATTGTAAACACGGATATGATTTCATCACGAATGATACCTTAACATTCCAACTAGAAAATGGCGTTGTTACAACACAACAGAATCTTAGTGTCATTCATTGTGAAGAGTGTAATAAAATAGTTGATGTTAATGATAGTGTCTCAACATTACAATTAAAGACAGTTTGAAAATTGAAGTGAAGTTAGTTAATTTCTCCAGTATATTCAACAGACTCGGTTTCACCAATTTTTCCATCGAGTGAGTTAATAACCGCAGGGATATTTTCTTCTGCAATTTTGAACCCAATGGCCCCTTCAGTTCCTCTGATATTCAACCAATATGTATCAGGTGCATCCCAGTCATAATCAAAATACACATCTATTTGATAAATTCCAAACACAATCAGAACAAAAGACAGTAAAAAGAATAACACAGATAGCGTGGTTATACCAGATGGTATCATAGCGAGTAATGAAATTAATATTGCAGACAAGAATGATAGAATACATATTAGTATAACTCCATTTTTAGATTTTCCATGGAGCTTGTCAGTATGAATAAACTTTACATCAGACAATAGAACAGCTCTGCTTTCAGAATCAGACTTTGTAATTATTTTTGTTGGTGTTATGTACACATCTTTTTTACCACCATATGACTCTGTTGAAAAAAGAACAGGTTCTTCATTTGAAATTAAGTTTGCTGTCTGTTGCATAGTAAGAAATAACCAAACAGAACAAATAATACTTTTGATTTCTTCCTAACAAGTCAAACTGAAGACTCAGTTTGAACTATTATGAAATCCTAGCTTGAAGTTCATGCATCGGTCGGAGGTGGTTTCGACCAACTAGTACTGTCTCATTCTCTTCTCGTTTGCCAGGTGGTGTGAAATCTTCTCCATATTTGTTCACTTCATCTTTCGTTACGAAGCCAACAATCTCTGCACGTGTAACATTAGATAGGTCTTTGTTAGGCTCTTCGCCATTTTCAGTGTAGAGGTCAAGTTGGATATAGTACCTAGCAGCAAGGTCAAACTTCTTTCGAACAAGAAGGTCAGGATTGGAATAGTTCCAAGTCTTTCGAGTTTTAATTTCAACTCGCTGTCCATTTAAGAAGCAATCATGCTGTTTGTCATCAGGGTCAGAGTACGTCACTCCATCTGTTTTGTTAATCATCTCACGTGCTACAATTTCTCCAAGGAAACCAACCCGAGAATCAATCGTATGTTGTTCTCGCCCCCGCCCCATATCTTCATCGCAGTGGGAAACATCTGCTGTCTCAATTGCATTCTCTCTGTGATTGTCCGTGATTGTCAGGGAATCACAAATCTTTGGAAGTCCCATACTATAACATATGTTTGTATGAATATAAACCTGTTGTTCACTTACACCGAAAATCACTTGGAATGAATATCAACCTAAACAAGAAGACTTAACTTTTAATAGACGCACTTTATGTTATGCAACAAATGACTCTTACTGAGTCAATCACAGATGAAGTTAGAACACAATCTTCAATTGAAGATTGTTATAAACAATTTTCTTCACTGTCTATTCCAACACATGCTGACCCTCGATTTAATATTCAAGAATGGCGTTCTTTCATCCATAATTGTTCATCGTACCAAGCTAAACAACTAAAACAATCTTATGAGTTTACAGACTCCCAAGAGTCTATTCTATCTGGAATACAAGTGTATCATGGTGATTTAGAGGAACTTGAGAATGCGTTTTCAATTGTAGTCGAAAACGAAAATGGAAAAGATTGGATAACTGAAAATTGTCTTGATTTTCTAGCTGAATTTGGTGAAAGGTTTATTTTTTCACCATTGATTGCAAACTGGATTTCTAATATATACATTTGTGATGAAGAAACGTATATAAATAGAGTTGAATATGATTCATCAGGATATTACCACCCAACAGAACATTGGATTGCAGTAAAGTATGATAGTGGAGACCCAGACTCAACATACTGGTCAGTTGAAAACGATTGGGTGGGACAATATGAATCCTCTGTTATGCTTCATGAATTAGGTCATGCTGTTCATTATCTTTGTACAGCACAGACGCTTGGTTGTGAGACGGTTGATAATAGTGATAAGAATAGTGAAACTGCAAAACTATCATATAAATCAGTCCCACGAACAAAGTGGCAAAGAGAATTTTGCAATAAAGCAAGAGACGGATATTTCTCATTATTGGATGGGAATGTCACAGAGTTAGGAATATGGAAGCAAAAATATACTGTTGAAGAATATCTAGCAGAAGCATTTGTTGCATACATCACCGCACCACAACAATTAGAACAGAAACAACCAACTGCATATTCTGTTTATAGTTTGCTCTCACATGGAATCTGAATCAGAATATTTTTTTATAATGATTGTGTACTAGTTACTATGGATTCTAAAAAACAGAAAATAGTTCTTGAAGCAGTATTCCGTTTCAATCCAATCTCACAAGGTGAATTGAAACAATTAATTCCAGAATACTCACCACATCAAATCAATACAACTCTTGAAAAGTTATACAAACGTGGTTTTATTACAGTTCAATCGAAAGAAAACTCAGAGTATAGTCGGATATATGATACTGACAGTATCATTATAAATACAAACCCATTTAATATTCCTGATACTAACCAGTCTGTTTTAGCTGATGAAAAGAGAAATGAAACAGATATTATTGCAGAAAGTCTTCCTGATTCTGTAGAGACTGAAAAAACTATCACATTAGAATTAACAGAAGAACAGACTAAGTTATTTGAGCGTATGAGAACTGATGTTAGTCGGAATTGTGGAGAGATGACAAAAGATGAATTCATTAACTGGATTTTTCGTGAAGCTCGTCGTATGACAGAAGTGTAGATTCATTCATAATTCAGGGAAGTCACAAACAAACTTGAATCGGCTATTATCTGATGGATAAAATCCAATTTTAAACTTATCTCTTGTGGTTGGTTCAGAAAATGATTTATTAAATGCATGATGCCACTCTTCGACTTTCATATGTGATTCAAACCAACTATTTTTGTTTGGTGGAAATTCAATAGAATGTGTATCATCAAGGGTTGAAATAGTGTCATCTGCAATTGTTGTGACAATTTGAGAGTCTTTACGAGAAGTTATGATACTACTTGTTCTCCCAGTTTTCATTATCTCAACTTTAATATAAATAGGATGAAGCAATGAATTATTAATATTTTTAATAGACTTTTTTATATTTGAGACTTGTGTTGTTTCGCCTGTATTGAATGCAACAGGGTCAATCAAATTACTAACATATTTTTGGATGTTTTTCACATCAAGGCGTCTATTATTATCTTCAGTGGCCCATTTAAATCGAGTAAGTAAAAGACTAAAATTTCGAAGATATGCACGCAACCCGTTCGGCTCAATTGTGTTTTTATAAAGTGGTTTCTTTCGAATTTTAGCACTTTTCATAGTAGGAAGTAATTCTAGCACAACAATAAAACTTCTGATTTGTATATTTGATATTCCAACAGATGTTTTTTTAGAATCTGCCAGACGAAAAGATATTTATATATTTATTTGAAGATATAAAATACTATCGTGCAGTACCAGAAAATTCGGAAACTAGCATTACAGTTAGCAACCGCTAGCTTTTTGTTAATCTTGTTTGTAATGGCAGCAGGCTACATTACAAACCTTATATTAGCTGATAGATTACCGCAAACAGCTACAAATGTAATTAGTACTGCAATAATAGCTGCATCAGCTGTTTTTACTGTCTCTTTATCAAAACGAATGTTTCGGAAAGTGGGAGAAAAAGCAGAGAACTTCACGGAACATCAAGAAGAAATATCATACAGATTTATCCAAATATCTGTCTATCTGTCAACATTTTTCCTTATATTATCATATGTTTGGAAAATAGATTTATCTAATGTTCTTCTTGGAGCAGGTGTACTAGGTGTATTAATTGGATTATCTGCAAGACAAGGCTTAGGCTCAGTAATTTCTGGAATCATAATTATGTCAACAAATATGTTTAAAGTTGGAGACTGGGTGCAATTTGGAGATAAATTTGGACGAGTAAAAGAAATCACTTTCTTCAATACAAAATTTAGAAGTCCACAAGGAGAACACCATATCATTCCAAATGAAAATATCACCTCTCAAGATGTAACTAATATCAGTCGAGGACGATACAGAAATGATTTATTAATTAGTGTAGACTATGATACAAACATTGATAAAGTAGTTAAAATTTGTGATAGCGAATTGAAAGAAATCACTTCTCCAGGAAGTAATAGCTCAGTAGATGCATTTGACCCAACATCTGTAAAAGAGTTTGGAGACTCATCAATTGTATTATCAATCAAAATATGGTTAAAAAATCCGTCTCCTGCCCTACTAAATCAAACACAAACAACTGTGTTTTCAAGACTGCATAAACGGTTTGAAGAAGAGAACATCTCGATTCCGTACCCACAGCGTGTAATATCAGAACGAGAAGTAGACGATTCAAAAACATATAATATGTCAGAAGAATCAGAGACATAACACTCTCAGATTTTTCTATATACTTAGTCAGAAAAATCTAGTTCTTGAGAAATAGAGAACTAGTTTTCAACAAGAGAGAGCGTTTTCGTTGTTTCTTCCATTCCATTTTCAGAAAGTACAATCGTAGATATAGATGATGAATCAACAGAGATTGTTAATCTATATCCAATAGCTCGAATAGCTTGTGTACAGACTTTATTTTCGTCTTCTGCATATATATTTACAGAGCTAATTGTTGTTTTAATAGACATATCATCAGTGATATATGGCTCTTCAGAAACTTCAATTGTTTTACAACCATTTGGAACACTAACTGTTCCTTCAACAATAATTTGATTGTCTTCAATAGATTTTACTGAAGTTTTTTCTGGTCCATCAACAATTTGTTCAAAAGAATAATCTGAAATAGAAAGATTATTTTCTGAATCGTCTGAATTGTCTGAATCATCTGACTCGTCTGATGTGTTATCTATTGGAGTTTCTTCTGGTGGTTGATTCTCAGTAGAGGTAAATTCTTCACATCCTGCTAACAATCCTGTACTTATAGCACTACAACTGATTAGGAATTTTCGACGTTGCATATTTTTTATATGGAGAGGGTGAGTTAAAAAAGTAATTAAGACTAAAAGATGGTTTTCACTTTATACAGGGTGTCCACCTGCAACAAATACTTCTGCATCATATTCCATTTCGTTTGAAATATACTCGGCTGCACTTTCAGCTTCTTCAATGGTCTCTTTGAAATCATCTAACGAAACAGTATCATAACGACAGAATTGAATTGTCATACCTTGTCCACGATTCAACACTTCTTCGACATAAGCTTCTTTATCAAAATACCAAATTGATGCTAAAATATCACCGTCAACAAAAATATGACCAAGCAAGAAATCTGAAATTGCATCCATATCTTTTTTCCATACAAGACCAAATGCATCGGTTAATTCATCACACACGGAAACTGCTTCATCTCTATCAGAAATATTTAACTGAATATTTACATTCAATGGATATTGCATATGTTATAGACATGGAACAACTGTCAAATAATTTTTCCTTATAGAATTGAAGGCAGAAACTCCACGGCTTTAGCCGTGGCGTAGCTCACTGGTTTGAAAAGAAGACAGCCCACTCATCATTAGAATCTTGAACAATTCGACCAAAAATAAATTCTTGCCCATCATAATTCGCCTGAAAAGAAATTGCTTCCTGAGATATTGAATCGCTAGGCAGTTCTAATCGAGTCTCTGTTTCTGAACAGTCTGAATTTTCTAATGTAACCTGACCAATTAGATGATGGCTAGCTGAAATCCATGCTGTATCACTAACTTCAAAACCTTCAATAGAAACCACTATCTCTGACCCATCTATTTCTTGAAGGCTAATTCCTTCTTCTAATTCTTTCCCATCACAAGATGGCTCTTCACTTTGACTCAAACTAGCCTGTTGTTCCACCTGTTGATTTGGTTGAGATTTTTGTGCAACACCGATTACTCCAACACCACTCATTCCACCAATGCCTGTTAAGAAGTTTCGCCGTTTCATACTCTAATATACACTACTATCTATAATAAAACCACCGAATTAGAGTCTCTAACCACTATTAAATAGATTTTAAAAATATGAATTAATCTGCGTTAGGACACAACAAAAAGACAACTTCACCAGATAAATCTTCAGCCCATTGGGATTGTACTCGCCCTCGTGAATCAGTTCTTGAACCTAATATCCGAATCGGTCTGATAGCAGACTCTGGCCGAGGATAGTCTTCAAAATCAAGACTCATATATTCATCATATGAAAGAACTTCAAATTTAAAACTAAATGAGTCTTTGATAGTTTCCCAAAGGTTATCTGAGTCACCCCACCGTACACGAGGGTCCGAATCTAGGTTTTCGAAAATCCCGTATGTGAACCGATACAATTCACTATAGAGAGAAAACCACCCATACTGCTCGCTATCTTCAACCCAATTCCTATATTCTTCTATCCCATCAAAATTCCCACGACGTTGAATTTTGGCAGGCATTGACTCAAAATCTTCTTCGGGAACATCTTCTTTTAGATTAATTCTACGAAGTTTGGATTCAAAGTTAGGACCTTCTGGCGACCAATCAGGCCACCCGAGGTTAATTTTACCCTCTCCAATTGGCATATATACACCTTCAAGTTCCCGTTGCAAACAAGACATGCCTCCGCCTTGCTTAATCCAAGTAATTCCATTATCTTTTGGAATAATAATCCCAAACTCATCAGGAACACGCTTTGTAAAACTCATTATGGACACAATGATTCGAATTAAGATAAAAGTTTTGGAATCAATCTCTCACATATCTGATTTATACTTTCCTTGATGGATATCAGTTTCATATTCAGATAATGTGTCTGCATCTCCTGAGGTTACAGATTTAGTTATTTCCAATACTTCCTCACGGGAAATTTTTACTTCAGTTTCATCAACAGCTAAGTCAGAGTTGGTATGCAAATCACGGATTGTTGCAATTGCAAGAAGATATGGTAATGCAAATGAAGCAAAGTCCGCTTCACGTTCAACTGTCTCTCTAAACCATTGTAAGAACTGTTTTGCTTTTGGGAAGAATGCTTCAGCTTCAGTAATAACATCGACTACAACATCTCCAACATCACTAGCATTTGATTGGTCAGTAATTTCTTCTGGTGAGACACCATAATCTTCTAATTCTTCAATCGGAAGGTAAATATTATTCTCAGTTTCAAAGTCATCATGCACGTCTTTTGCAATATTAACAAATTGTAGTATTAACCCGTACTCTTCAGCCGCTTGATGTAATTCATCAGTTACTTCTACATCATAGTATTCTCCAATTGTCTCTGCAAGCAAATGCCCGACTGTACCAGCAACATAATAGCAGTATTCTTCTAATTCATCATATGTCTTTACTCTAACTCCACCTTCATCAGCATACCGTTCAACAAATTCTCTCATACCTTGTGTTAATTCAACAACCCACGGTCTCATCCCTTCTTTAATATCTGAATCAAATGACTCAAATAGTTCAATAACTTTCTCAGTTTCCATAACTAAATTCCAGTCAGCATTATATGTAGCAATATGTGGTTTATCTTCACCAATAGAATGCATAACAGCCTTCGTAAATTCAGTTGGCGGTTGCGAATCAGAGACTACAGACTCAAAAATATGTAAGAGATTAGATTTTTCATCAGGATGTAACCGATTAGAATCTTCAATTGTATCAGGAATTCGACACAACAAGTATGCTGTAGAGACATATGATTGTAGCGGAGACGGAAGATACTCTAGACTTAATGCAAACGTCCGAGACACATCTTGTAATGCATCCAAGCCCCATTCAGCATACTTATGTTCATAAATATCATCCTCAGAACCTTCGATAGTCATTATTATGTTGAAACAAACCCATCCTCTTAAATCAAATGGTTGTATAAAACAAAAGTATTATTATCTCACAATATAAAACCATCATATATGAACATTGATGAGTTTGACTCTGTTGAAAATATGACTCACAACGAACTATATGAAGAATATGACTCAATTGGCAATGAAATATTTTTTGGCACGCTTCCTGAAGATGAAAAACGAGACGCATTGTATGAACGCAGATTAGAACTATGGAACGAAATGAAATCAAGAGTCTCTGTTTCAATTCCTGACTGTCCAAAATGCAACCACAACTCTTGGTCACAAGTACCAGGAGACCCAAAAATATGCACACACTGTGGATTTGAAGCCATTAGAAATGAATTAATCGGAAAAATCGATAGAGCATGGGAAAACATTTTACATCCTTAAGAAAACCACTATTTTGACTTCTAACGACAGTATTAAGTAGTTATAGTGCCTCTCATACAGTATGCGAAGTGACTCACCCGAACTCCTTCAAAACGCAAAATCCCAAACAAACAACCCAAAAACAAAAGAGTATCTCGATATGGAGTCACTATTTACTGAACATGGCCAACAGATAGAATCAGATTCAGATACGCTTACTGGTACAGCGACTCTCTCTGACTTTATAATTGAAGATACTGAGAACAAACAATCAAGTGAATCTCTTTCAATCAAACTATTCTTTTCTCTTCCAACGGGTAATTTTGGCGTCTATAAAACAAATTACAGTAATTCGAACCCTGATGCTATAATTGATTCATTCTTAGAAGATAATTTTAATCCTACACTGTTTTCTGATATTTTGGGTTCAAATATTCAAATATGGAAACAAGAAGAAGAAGATGTGCAATGGAAAACAGAAGACTACGGTGGATTCACAATCACAGAAGTCGTGCAAAAACCAGAGTGGGAGCCTTCCGAACGAAATAAAATGGATGAGAAGTTTCGAGAACTGAAATCTAACCACACGAAAACTAAAAAATCTGGAGAAGCAGAAATTATTGATTATTATGTTCAATCAAGCGCTAGTAATATCCAACAAAAGTTAGAAATTGGAATTAAATTCCAACTTCCAGACAATTCTGTTGAAATGTATGAATGTATTCATGACACTAACCACCCAGATGACGGACTAAAATCAATACTTTCGTACTGTGGAAATCCTGAAAAACTGTATTCTCTCCTCAATGAACAAATTCCCGTAAAATATAATATCGAAACAGAAAAGTGGATGCTACACATACCCGCAGGAAAAACAGACTCAAAAATAGCATACGCTTGTGATAGGCTCATCTGCTCTCTTGAACGAATAGGAGTTTATCCAACAACAGACAAACGCACAATCACAATCGAAAAAACATACAATCATATGAACGAAGAAGATTCTTCAGAAACACTAAACCCTGAAATGAAAGAGAAAGTAGAGCAACTCAAACATTTAGAAAACTTTGGAATCTAATTTTAACTATTATCTCTGTTTCCTTGCTTGTGTCGTGTGAAATTCCCATCACCAGTTTTCCGCACAAACCCATAATAGATTTTATCATAACCCATATCAAAATCCGCCGTTCGCACTTCATAATACCATAGTCTGTCAAACTCTAGAGAAAATTTGGATTTTTCTTCTTTTGATGCATCTCTTATTTCTTCAACAGTCTCAACTCGTTGTGGGTCTGGTGAGAGTTCATCAATCCCTTCACGTACAGTATCTTCAACGGAATCAGGAACATCATACTTAGACATATAACAGTAACTTATATATTATACTCTAAAAGAGTTCACAAACCTAGAATTGTAGTGGATACAAACATGTAGGATTTGTCACTTGGACTGTTCATCAAAATCTTCTTTTTCAATCTCCCCATTTTCAGCTTGTTTTCTAACTGTTCGAATATTCTCTTCTAGTTCTTCAATAGAGGACCGTTGAATTTCTCCATCATCCGTAATAATCATCTCCCCAATAGTTTGAGGCTTATAAAACTCCACTTCTGGCTCAGTATTGGGGTCTTCAACTTCGTCACGAGTTGGCAAATCGGTTTTTGTATATCTTATTTCAAAAATATAACCTGTTTCAGAATCATATTCTGGGTCGCTTAAATATGGTAGCGTTCCAATCTCGAATCTAAGTTCCTTTGTTGCAATTCTTTTTGCTTCTTCTTTTGAGACCATACAATCAAATACTATATCGAATAGTAAAAATTTTGTTCTCTTTTTCTAAACCGATACTACTTAGACATACGAGCAAACAATATAATATATGGTAGATATTCCAGAAGACCCAGTTGAAGAATGGGGTATTGATACAGTTAAACGAAAATTTGTTAATGAATATGAAGCTTATCATGATGGAAGAACAGATGGAGTGCTTCGATTAACATTATTAAACCGATTGTATGATAGATTACAATCTGAAAATGTTGATGTTGAAAATCTCCTTGACAAAAAGTCTAGATAACTACTGATTTCGAATGATTTAACTTCTTTAAGAACTATGAATACGTATGGGAGTTACTTCAACAAGCGAACAATCCCAGAATGGATTAAAAAATCTATTAGAACTAGGTAAAATTGGATTTACACTAGGTACAATTGTCTTCTTAGTGTTTTTTGTTTTCCTTATGCTTGGAGCAGGCTCAAGTGAATTTACAATAACAAATCAAGCAATCTTATTCTATATGTTTCTAAGCTATAGTAGTGGTTTTGGAGCAATTATTGGAATTATTGCACTAAACCATCCAAACAGTTGGGTCCGACGTGGTTTTATTCTACTTCTTTTTGCACTACCAATTGTTTTAGAATTTGGACTTTAAAGACAGTTAATTTTTCAAAAACATGTTATGATGGTGTAGGAACAAAATAGAATCCAAGCAGCAAAAGAGCGATTATATATGTTACCGTTGTAATTTTATTAAATATAGAAATTGGAGAGAGTTTGTTAACCTTTGCTCGGAGCGGATTGATAGAAATTATAAATGCAATGGCAAAAAACAGACTTGTTTTATAAAATGGCTCTACTAAATCAGATGGATAGACTAACAGTATTACAATTACTCCTAACAAAATAGATACAAGAAATGAAAGTATCTTAATGAATGGTACTTTCTTTACCAAATGCAACATATTCTACATTCTATTCATTCTTATATATAAAATAACTGCTACTTTTCATACATATAAAGATAAAATGAAGTCAACACAAAACACTCAAATAGTGATAACTTTCACAGGTACTTTTCTGGAACACCTGCATTTAAAAGCTGTTCTTTAACTTCTTGAAAACTTTCGTGAGTTCTGAACGTACCATGTTCAATAACATCGACAATTGCATCTTCACCGCTTCGTTCATTTTCCCATGTTTCATATACGGACTCTTCTGACGATTCTGTTACCACTTGCTGGCTAACAACACCATCTGAATCCTCATAAATCACTTGGTAAATTTGCATTACACTCAATATTTAATGCTCAACATATAAAAGTGTATTGTTTATACTTATAGTTACGTTCGCCCAGAGTCAAAAGTCCAATAAGTTTCTCTTCGAAAAAGTGAGGAAGTCCAATTGATACTTATTATACAAAGCGGCTAAACTTTTATAAACAAATCAATTATTCATAGTACTATGGAACAGGATTATGGAATTGATAAATCAAATGTCACTATTTTAATTCCAACACTTAATGAAGAAAAAACAATTGGTACTGTTGTCTCAGGTTTTACTAGACAAGGATTCAAAAATATACTTGTCATTGATGGAAAAAGTACTGATAACACACAAACTATAGCATCAAAAGAAGGTGCAAAAGTAATCACACAAGAATCGAATGGGAAGGGAGCTGCTGTGAAAGAAGCATTAAATCATATAGATACAGAATATACTGTAATGATTGATGGAGATTCAACATACGACCCATCCGAAATAGACTCTTTACTACATGAAATTGCCCGTCCAACAGTTGATGAAGTAATTGGAAATCGGTTTGCAAATATCCAAACAGGTGCAATGGACACACTCCACCAATTTGGAAATAAATTAATCAACATCTTTTTCTTCCTATTACTAGGAACAAACAAAAAAGATATTCTATCAGGATATAGAGTATATGAGACAGACACACTTAGAAACTTAGATATCACATCCCAACGGTTTGGTATAGAAACAGAATTATGTACAAAAACAGCACTACAATCATATACTACTTCGATAGTCCCAATTACATATTATCCAAGACCAGACGGTTCTGAAGCAAATCTAAGCTCATTTGATGATGGATTAGATATTATAAAAACATTACTCTGGCTTCGATTCTCTAATCGTTAAAAGTCAAATACCAAATTATCAATTGACAAATATGTATTATCCCACCATGTAATATTTCCATCAATAGAGTCAAACAACTGAACAGACTGAACAACAGAAATATCAATATCAAATGGATTTGAATTATATGTAACTGTCTCATCAGGATGTAAGTGACCACAAAAACTTGTTATTGAAGGAGAATCATATTCACTAACTAACTTTTCAAATTCTAACTTATTACATGGGAATGTATACTCGGGACGAATATTAAAGAATGGTTGAGATTGATACTCTGGAATATACTGTATTGGATAATGCGTACAAATAACAACATCTTGGTTATCATCTAGCTCTGTTTCAACCATATCTAATGCTTTATCAGAGAAATATCCAACTGGATACGACTCATCAACACCTGGCAACGAACCCATTCCAGCAGAGTTAATTAAGAGCAGACTAGTTTCATCATCCTTCCAAATCACTTCATTTGGTGTTGTATCAAACTCCGCTTCAAACTCAGATTGAGACATTGCTTGAACATCATGATTCCCAAGAGTCATATGGAATTCAAAATCACTGAATATCTCTCTTATCTTACCCACACGATTACTATACTCCGACTGAGGAGCCTCGTGAGCAACATCTCCAAGATGAATGACCCTATCTACATTTTCTTCTAGAAAAGCATTAGAAAGGTCTTCTAATAGCTCTAAGACATTAGAATCCTCTCGAATCCCCAAATGAGTATCTGTTACAAATCCAACTTTCATATATGAAGAAAAATCTTTCTAGAAAAATAAAACTATCGAAATTACTCTGAGTGACAGTACAATGAAATCTAATGAAATTGAATAGTATAATTAATTATATGAGATTGACCTTGTTCTGTTGGTTGGTCTCTGATAAGATTTACAGAACTACAATCTGTACAAAAATCAGGTAAGTGTTCAAATTCTTTTCCATCAAACCCAGTTGTTATTTTATTTCCACAATTTGGACAAGTTAGTTCTAACTCCCAATTGTTTTCAATACAAGTATGTGATTTATCTTCTCTTTCTAAAGACCAAGATAGTTCAAACCAATGGTCTTCATCATCTTCTGGTTGTAAACATGTTAACTGGTAATCTCGAAATGTGTCATCACTATCAATCATACTGTATTCTCTATCAGTAATAGTGATATCAATAGACACTTCAGTTCCTTCAATTGGGAGCGTAATATTCACTGTTTCTGTTTTAACCATATCTATTAGATAGGAGAAGACCCCATAAAAAAGCTACTAAACTTTAACTAACGGAAGATTTCAGCTTCACCTTCAACTTCAACAATAATATGAACATTATCATCATCAGTTCGAAGACTATCTACACTCAACACATTAACAGGGTTCTTATCATCAAATAACCGTTTAATATTATCTGATGTAGTGTTTTGAAGAACATATGGTGTTAACCCTTCATATGATGCTTCTTCACCTAAGTACTCAGATTCGCTTGGGTCTAACCCACAGTCGTCTGCGTTAAAATAGATGAGTACAGCACTCTCTGGAATTCCTGACTCTCTGAGTTGTGTCACCTCATCCCACCCTGAGACAATTGCTTCAACTGCAATCATTTCTTTAGTAAAATCTTCAAAATTATCCCAACTTTCTGTAGAAACACCATTCAATTCATACCAATTTTTAACTTCTTCTTCAGATATTTTCATGTACTTTACTTTTAGCATACAATCCTTAAAAACCCAACGGCAAGATTTTAATCAATCCGAGATGGAGTTGGTCCTTCCTGTTCATTATATTTTGCATTAGACTTTTTATTATACGGTTCTTCAGCAGGAGAACTCATTTCAAAGAAAACTAACTGACCAATCCGTTCGCCTGGTTTAATTCTAATTTCTTCAGTACTTAAATTAAAAATCTCTAATGTAATATCAGAACCATTTTCAGTATCAGCTGAAAATCCTGCATCAACCCACCCTGCAGTCGCATGAATTAACAATCCCTTTCGACCCCACGAAGAACGACCCGAAACCATTGCTGAAAGGTCAGCAGGAAGCTTAATCTTATCCATCGTATGCCCAAGATAAAACTGCCACGGTTTAATTACAACCTCATCAACATCTTCAAATATCTCTCCAGAATCTTCATTTGTATAATCCTCACCTAATCGAACATCAAGACTCCCTGGTTGAATCTGCTCTTCTCGAATGTCTGGTGTAATTTCAATTGATTCTTTTTCCAATCGTTTTCGAATATCTCTGTCTGAAAGAATTGCCATACAAAATACAAATAAACAACCCATAATAATACTATCGCCATTTCCAAATCAAAAACACTATATTACTGTTATATTAAAATAGTAGTATGTATTCACTCGCCTGTTCAATATTCGGACACACTGAAACTAAAACCGAATACCACTGGGACATTCCACTCTACCCCTCCCACATAGATGACCAATACAAAGATAGTGGATTTGCCTCATACAAATGGGAAAAATGCAAACGATGTAACCAAACAATAACAAAAACATTGATTAAAACAGAAGACGCTCCATCCCCAATTAAAACCGCACCATTGCTATAACAACAATAAATCAAAGCATATAAACCATATCCGAGCCAATACAAAACTATGTCAGAACTTGTTAGAGTTACCTTCCAAGCTCAAGAATGGAACAATGATATCCCGCAGCCAGCTGAACGTGAACCAAATCGAACAACATACAACATCCCATATGAAGACGCTGTAACAGATGATGAAACGCTTCCAGACGATGATTCACTCGAATCTGATGAACTAGCTGAACATCCAAACGCACCAGACTGGGTGCAGGAATGGGTAGAACAGAGTCAAGGCCCATTTTACATTCAAACTGAAACTATTTCAGAATAGCAGCACCAAAAACTTCACATCGCAACACTTGTCAACTACACTCTTTAATTTTTAAAATCAATAGTGACCTCAATTGGATTATAGATAAAGTCATCTGTACTACTTTGAGAACCAGCAAAAATCTCATATTCAATCTCAAATTTTCGAATCTCTTCACCTGCACCAATAACAGCAAACCAAGCTGTAGCATCTCCACTTACAACTTCTTTCTCATTCACATGATTGTGTTCAGAATCCCCTACTCTGTCAATCGTATGAACCTCTAAATCATCAAGGTATAATACATCATTCGTTTTATCAGCAAGTTTTTCAATACAATCAAAAATGAGCTTCGGATTAGCTTTTGCTAAGTTTTTATGAGCATCTTTCAGCCGTGCATATTGTTGAATAGTTACCGTATCAGTAATTTGTTCCATAGAGTACTCTAAGTCACACACCATTTAAAATGCTTCGCCTTAGTATATTCAGAATCACAACCTTCATATTCCAATAACACCTATACTCATCTATGCCATTTGAATGTCCAAAGTGTGGTCAAAACACAGTCACATACGATAATGCAAATGAAAGCAGTTGTACAAAATGTAACCATAAAGTTCCCAATGCTCAACTAGACACGCCAAAACAGATAGCGTGAAGTACGCTCGGATGTAACTCCGAATGGATTCTCCGCAAGACTGATGAAAGAATCACTCAAAAATCAACAATAGTTTTAAAACTCAAAAGATTGTAAAAATAGCATCAGCAGTCAAAAATACTGTATATTTTCTGGGATATTAATCCCAATGAAGATGAATCCCATCATCATCAACCATACATTCTCGGTCTCCCTTTCTAGTTCGAGCTTTAGTGTAGTTCCCATCTTTATGAACATCAACAAGACTCATTGTATCAACATATCCATTCGGATAAATAAGATGGTATCGAGTCTTCCCATCTTCATCAGTATACTCTGCAAACTCAACTCCAGCAACCATTTCTCGTCCTTCTAGCGTTAGGTCAAGTTTTTCTGCAAGTTCTTCTGGTGTCATAGACAGTATACTATAGAACTACAATACCCATAAGACTTGTGTTTAAGAATTCGATAACTACATAAAAATTGCAGTTCGAATTTTTTCCACTACTTTACCTAATGGTCCTCGTTTTGCTTGCACAAATTTACCCTTTTCAAAATCTGATGACTCCATACAAAATATCTTTTAACACTGATACTTTACTCTTTCTATTAGTTCAAGGACAGCTATCATCCTCGAAGAACATATAAAACATCATCAGCCCTTTCGACTTGAAGACCAGGAAAGTCATTTCCATCATCTAATCGATGAATGATTTTGTTCTCATCTCTAGCTGTTGCATCTGAATCCATTTCAACAGTTGCAATAACTTTATCTCCATCAACTTCAGCTGGATATTCACCCATATGTATTCATTGGACTCTTACAACATAAGAGTTTTGAAAATTTAATATACTTCTATCTGCTTCGAAGCAACTAACTTATTTCTGTTGAATTAATCAAGAATTATTTCGTCTAGTTCTTCATCCGTAATATCAATTGCACTTAGTTCTATTGAATATTGCATAAGTCCTTCTGAATAGAATCCTAGTCGATTTTCACGCCCACCTGTATTTACCCACACAGCATAATCAAATGTTAGTTGTGCTGTTTTATCATCTGAATGAAGAGCATACTCACTATCTCCTTGGACTTCAGTGAGACGGAATGTATTATCTTCGATTCCCATATTTGTAATATGTAAGTGTCTTATTTAATACTGTCGAACTAATTGTGTTCTCACTCTAATTTTAACCCCAAACAGTTATTCTGTCTATAGATAGTTGCTGATGTGCTTCACTGTTTGTATGAACTAATTAAATCAAAATGTTTATGTTCATTCCGACGCATTCTTCTACTGTACGTATGATTGAAGTTAACCTTATCGGTGAGGAGACTGACCTTACGCATGTTCGAAAACTTTGTGATGAGAATATCTCTGATAAAGAGGAGACTGCACTACAAAAACTCATCACACTGTTATTTGATGACGATGTAGCAACTGATGAGAAAATAGAACAACTTGATTCTGTTTTTGATGTGTTTGTTGATGGTGGAACAATGACTGAAGTTGATATTAAAGAGACAGCAGAAGGAGTTAATCAGATTAAACAGTTTTCTCCTGGTCTGTATGAGAATATTAAAACAGTATACACATATATTATTGGAGTTACTGATTGTATTGAAGATGCCGAACAAGCACAAGATGAACTAGAACAAAGTAGTGCTATGGAAGTAATAACGTTTACAATTCCACAGCCAAATGAATCGATGAAGTCAATTCAATTTTAGAAGATTATTTTGTTGTTTTAGAATAAGAAATTATATTTAATTAGTTGCTTCGAAGCAGATTCGATAGAAGAGAGTTAGTTGCTTCGAAGCAGATTCAAAAAACAAGAGTGAATCAGATAAATTCACTCATTTGGGATGGTGGAGATTGTTGTCTCACATCAATCTCATATGGCTCCCAATGTTTATGGATTGAAGATTTATCGATTACATTCTTTTTCACAGCATACTTATATGCTAATTTATATATTTCTGCTTTATTAATATTTGAAAAATCCTGCTTCGTTGAAAAAGACACTGTACGAATTTCACTTGCAGAAAATACAGGTGTGTTTTTGGGCTTAAAATACACAATATATTTGGTTCTTGTTGGTGAATGAATATTAGTCACATAAAATACTCATCATTCAACGACTAATAATATTTATTTGGACAGAATTAAAACTTTTTAATAGAGTTGGATTTTTGTGACATTCGTTTTGGAGCCATATCTGTACAGTACCATTTCTCATCTGTTGTTAAGACAAAATCAACACTCCAAGCCCCTGTTCCAACATCAGAAAACTCATCTGCAACAGCTTGAGCCATCTCAGCCACTTCGTTTGCGTGTCTGTTAGCACGTTGTTTTGTTTGTTCATATTTACTCTTCCACTCTGAAGAGTTGGAGTCAATATGGGACTTTTTCCAATCAAAACACCACCCATCAACACTTCCATCACTTACAAATACTCTAATCTCAACACCGATTTTCTTTCCACCCCATGCAGTGAAATAATTAACAATATCAAGCCATTCACGGACAACCAATGACGTTATTGGAACTTCAGCTTTTGTTATACTAAAGTTCAACACACCACTCACACAAGATTGAAGCGACTTGTTTGAAAGTGAAGTTATTTTTGAAGCATCTTCCATATTATATATATCTGATGCTTGGTCTGTCCGTATAAATGCAGGCGGCCCTCCAACAGTTTCAACTGCGTTTCGTAGCTCTGAAATATCACATTCAGCCCAGTGAAGCTCATGAATCGTCCCTTCATGTATCTTTGTTGGCTCAAGAGAAACCCAAGAGGTTTCTGGAAGGTTCAATATATCAATCTGTTGCAATCGTGGGAACCAAAATTCCATACTAGCTGGAAACCGTTCTGATTCAGCTTGGTTAAGCCATTCAGGTGTGACAGGTTTCAACTCACTTGGTTGTTTTATTGACGGTGGTTTCATATATACAAGTAGAGTCTGCAAATATATAAAAGAATCTGTTTAACATAACTTAGATAGCCTATGAACGAATATGGTAAGTATTATGTATGAGCGTTCTTATTTTTATATAAGAAACTATGGGTTCGGATATTTTTATGGGTACAACTATTACAAAACAGTCTTTTTGTTCAGCTGTCTCTAATTTTTGTGATATTGGTTGTGTTACAGATGTAAGTGAAACAGAGCAAGGAGTGAACACAAGTGCTATCATCCAGACAGAAACGGGTGAAAAATACTTTGTAAAGTGTAATACTTTTGCACCAAGTTATGATGTGTTTTATTCACAGCCATTTACGCTTTCATTTTTATCTGAAGAAAACTTCTCGTTTCCAACTCCAAATATTGTTGGTTATGATTATTCACACAATCCAATACAATCAGAGTGGTTTATGACTGAGTATATATCAGGCGAAACAGCTGATATTTCAACAGGAGATATTACTACAACACAAGCTGAAATGGTTGGTGAAATTTTAGGTGAGATTAACTCGGTTTCAGTTCAAGGCTGTGGTGTTCCACAGACATTTACAGGAGATGCAGAACGATTTGAGAATGCATCGGAATATCCATATGAAAGTTGTTCAGTACCAAGTACTATTTCGTTTTCAGAAGAATCATGGAGTACGCACATAAAATCACAGATGTATGAGTTCATCCGCACTTCAGATTCTCGATTTACAGATTTGAAAAAAGATATACATGATTTTATTGAAACAACAGATGTTCGTGAAGTATCTCCTCATTTAACACATTTTGATTTTTGGTGGGAAAATATTATTTGGGACTCATTTGATACAAAGCCATATATTATTGATTGGGAACGGACTGTTGGTGGCGACCCAGTAGCTAATATGCGTATTTCAGAACATTTTATGTTTGATACGGTTGCAATTGAAAGCACACAATCGTTAGATGTTCCATTTGAAGAGCAACGTTCAACCTTGCGAGAAGCGTTTAGAGATGGGTATAAATCGTCCTATACTGGTTCGGAGTGTCTTTCATTAGACTCCGAGACAAACTCTTTATACAAGATGTTTGTCTATGCTCGTGAGTTGCGTGGCTTTCCGTATTGGTGGCGCAATAAAAGTTTAGAGTGGAAACAAAGTAGAGAAGTCGCATTACGAAGCGGAATTAACAAATTATTATAATTAGTTACGCTCGTCGTTATTCGTCTACGACAATTGGAGAACGGATAGTGTACACGCTATTCACATACTTACCATGAATGAACAGACCGATATGAGCTATCGTTAGTGCAAACAGACTGCCAAGCGTTACAACAGTCATAAATGCACCAACAGGATTGCTTGCAGGAAGATAATTCATTCCCGTGATTGAAGAATAAATTGAGACTGGAATGCTTGCAATCAGCAGTAGCCCAAACCACCAAATTGGAAGTGGTGAGAGAGAGTATCGTTTCGTTTCATCGTAATAATGTTCTCGGACAGCATGTAGTCCAATAGTATCATACACTTCTGTTTCAATGCTATGGAGAACATTGACTCCGATTCCATAAATTGACCGTATGGTTTTGTGAGTCATTACACTCTCTGCTTCTCTCTATAGTAACTTAACTCCTTCGAAAAAATTGTTTTCAGTCTTTACTCTGACTCGTTTTCGGGTGTTTCCTGTTCAACACTAACGCTTTCATTACCAGCAACAGGGACAGTATAATCATCCCCATCATTATTTTCAATAACAACCCATAGTGTGGGGTTATCCACATTCCGTGTATTGGATTGTGGGTCACTGTCATCAATCACATTCTCAGGTCGGTTATGTGTCTCATTACTACCCTGGTAGAATGCTTGCACTTGTGAGTCTGTATATGCTTTCAGAAGTGTTCCTTCATCAGGGCTATAGAATGCAGTATATCCATAGACGCCTGTGTTACTTTGGACAGCGTTAATCTGATACCAAAGGTTCCCATCTCGGAACACAGGATACACTTCGCTCACAGTAAGTTTATCACCAGAACCATACCGTTCTGAATCAGCAGTGATTGTAGAGTCAACAGCATAGCCAGGCCCTTTCTTTGTTGAATCAAATGTATACTTTGTCTTTTCGCCAGTACGACCGTTTCCAATATACACTTCAAAGACACCTGAACCACCACCAATAGCTTCCATCGTTAGCACTTGTCGGTAAGTTCCGTCTTCCATCATCATTGTATATGGTGGCCGATTATCGATGGACGGAGTGTTCGGGAATTCTTTCATACCTTCCTTGTCAGTGATTGTATTAATCCACCCATTCTGCAAGTTTGTTGCAATCACTTCCTTCCGAAGAAGCCCATATGGATAGAATTGCTGTTTATTCTCTCCATTTAGTCGGGAATCTTGAACAGCTTCAGACGGCGTTAAGTGTTCTTGATTACACTCTGTATCTGACAGATAGATACCACTGTATTCAGGAACAGTATACACCATCGGGATTCCATTTTTAAATCCAAACCGATAGTCACTTCGTTGGATACCTGAATACATATTATACAGGTTTCCATCGCCTGCTTGGAATGTAGTTGGGTTTGTCAATCGTGTATTCATATGGTCTTTCTGCATTTTGTACTTCACATCATCAAATATAAGCATTCCACGACCACACTTAAACTCTTGATTTACTTGTTCAACAGATGGCTGCTGAGAATTAATATTCACAAACACAGCACCTTTCTGATTCCGAGTGAAGGTTTTATATAATCCTTCAGGTTGCATTGCATAAGATGTAGACAATTGACCATCTCGCATAACTAACTCTCCATCAGTTAGCGTGTGTGTTGGTTCATTAAACGAAGTCTGTGCTTGCGTTTCTGCACCTTTGAAAGTCAAGGTTCGAATGTTTTCATCATCAACAGATGGAGCCTCTGAGAAATTAGAAGTCTCAGGAGTGTTTGTGTTCGTTCTCTCAGACAAATCTTCATTGACATACACTTGTGCTGCAATCGGACTCACAAGAGTCATAACAAGGAGAACAATTGTTATTGCACCAATCGCATATCCAACTCGTTTTTTCTCTTTCTCAAACGCAATTTTTCCAGCAATCCAAAACACAACTGTCACAACTGCATACAATACAGTTCCAATTGATTTAAAAGCTAAATTATAATAGAATGGTTGGAGATACGGACGAAAAACCCATCCAATAACCCCAACCAGTACAACACCAACCAACAAGATTGGATTGCGCTTTACAAACTCAAAAATTAGTTTGAGTTCATCTGGAACGCTACTCGAACCGCTTGAATCACTTTGACTATCTCTATCGACCATACCATAACTATACAATATAAATTAGATAAACCTTATGATATTGCCTCAAACCAGAATACAGATACAGTAGTTTTATTAATTTGAAACCTAATCTTATAAAATATGAGTTTTAACATATATACGATTGGGAACGAACAATACATCGCCAGTAATAATAGTCTGTTTCAACTAGGTGAAGAAATAACAACAATCTCTGAATTGCAAGAAGAACAGTTTTATCTAAATCAGGATACCGTTGGTCAATTTGAATTAAAAAGCCAGAGTATTCCACATTCTAGCTTTGATGCTGTTTTTGAACCGTATAGTACACAATCAAAACGCCACTTTCTTAAAGAAGAAAATATGAACCCTCTTGGAAAGCAATTTGAAAAAGCAGTCAAGCTAGAACGTGTACTTCCAGATAGAATTGCTAAATGTCCTGAATGTGGTAGTGCCGCAGGAGATAAGAACAAAGAAGACACTCCAATCTGTTTTGAATGTGGATACGGTACAGATTAGTTATACAATTCCCTCACTCCCCACAGACTTCTTTTGCAAACTTCTGCATATACTCTTGGTGTTTACTGCTTGGTTTTGGAGACGGCATAGATTTGTCTCCATACAAATCATTTAAATCACCTGTCTCTGCAAATTTTTGAATATTATCTTCAGGCTTTGTATTTACAAACCGTTCAAGTGAATTAAACACACCATCACTCCATGTAACTCGTTTCGACCAGTCTGAACGCAGGTCTTGTTCTGACATACACTTATTAGTACACACTGCGAGACTAAACTAATTTTGATTTTAGAAAAATGATTTCATAAGAAGAATGCCAAAAATGAAATAACTACTGGACCAAGAAAAATAATTTTGTCAATATACTCATTTGGATGTTCAAACCCAATGAAAATACCAGTTAAAATCACACCCATCAAAAATGAGAACAAAAATGTATACAAAATATCAAACATATTAATAGAATCAGTCAAACTCACTAAAAATAGATTACTAAACCCAACAGTACAAAAGATAAGGAAACAAATGAGCGATACTCGATGAGTTAACTCCTTCCACCCCTCTACTGTTTTATATGAATCAATCCGATATAATTCTATTGTGGACTCATTCCGCATAGAAAAACAAACACAAACTACTATGAAAACTGTTTCGATTTTAGATAAACAGTTTCAACTTTCAATGACCCGTAGCTACATGATGCATATGACGAAGTTCATCAACCCGTTCTTCAGACCGAGTTCTTTTTGTTTTTCCACAAGTCCCACAAATCTCTCGCTCAGGAGCGGAATCTACATCAACTTCAGCCCACCAATAGTTGTTCTCACCAGAGACCACAACTTCTTCACCAGACGGTTTTTCAACTGTTTCTTTCTCAGCTGTCTCATCAAGAAACTCCATAAGTTCTTCATATCCACTCACCACTTCATCTGGTGAAACCTCTTCAAGATAATCATCATCTAGTTCCCACAGTTCTTCAACAGAGTCTGGCATATCAGCACGAGCTTTATCGTAAACTTCGAAGTCTGGTTCTTCAGCCATACAACCATCTTATGTGTACAAGAATAAAAAACATTTGGTTCAGTCGTCTTCAATAAACTTAAGCAATCTCAATACACCACATTTCATCTTCAGTCTTCATTTCACTCAACCTAACAGTCCACTCTTTACTACGGATAGTATCTTTAATTTCCGTAATTTGACTTGTATTCAATCCAGATATTTCAATTCGACAAATCCAAGATTCACTTGTTTTAAACCCCTTATCAATAGTTTGAGATTGTATAGAGATAGGTCCAAAATATCTTCCTTTTAAAAACATATACTTAAGCTGTTTTTTAATCTCTCGAAGTACTTCATCACGAGACTTAATAAACGATTTATCCACACTTTTATCACAATCTAAATCCATTTCCTGTCCATCAATCTCCATATAAAAAATACTGATTTGAACTACATAAAACTACCTAAACAAACCAACTAAATCACTGTAGTTCAACTGGATTGAGTTCACTCCGTGCCCACGCAAATCGAACTTCCCATGGTTCATATCCTGCAAGACTGTCAAAGTTATCAGACAACAGGGCATCCATAACTTCATTAAGAACACGTTCAGGGTTCTCAACTACAATTTCAGGAATGTCTCGAAAGTCATCTCCTAGACCCTCTTCAACAAACTCATCATAGTCAAATTCATGGATTGTATTTCCACTCAACACATCAATCTCAACAACCATATCATCGTCCCGAGTTAGTCGTACATACTTTCCAATACTCAAATCATATAGCACACGTCCTAGTTCAATACTATTTCCAAGGTCATCTGTTATCTGACTCATACTACAAACCACGGGCTTTAGGGTAATTAAACCACCGAAATTCGACTCAGAGCTATACTACAGTAACAACATCAACTGGGTTATTGTCAAATACTTCTTGCACCACATCCCGACAAATATATTCAACAGAGAACTGGTAATTGTCAGTCAGATGAGACCCATACACTTCAACAAATTTAGTTGGTTCAGAATCACTTTGAATAACATTGGGCGCAGTCTCTTTAATCCCACCGAATCGAACTGCAATAGATTCATCAATAACAAACACTCGGCTTGGAATCATACTTGTTGCCTCAAACACTGGTATAAACAAATTATCTTCATTTGAATACGCATCTATAGAAACACTCTCTTCAATCAACTCTTCTCCATCTAAAAACTCAACCATATATGGTGCGACTCTACCAGTGCAACCTTCTAAGTTACCTTCTTCTGCAAACAAAAACACTCCATAATCGCTCTTCAAAACAGTATTCGTTGAGTTCTCGTATCCATATAAATCACCAGTGATTGTAGTTTTCTCTACATTCATAGTTACACACATGATTTAATCATACAAAAAACTACCTAAACAAACCAATCAACACAATCTTATCACAGTATATCAATTCGATAATAGTGGTTGATTAATTGAATGTACACACCCGCAATTAGTACAAACAAAAGCATTTCCATCTTTTTGTTCATCACTCACTTCAAAATCAACAGATTCTGTAAACTCCCAAGTGATATTTTTCCGTTCCATTTGGCTAACATCAACACCACATGACTTACATTCAGTTATTTTTTGAATCATACGAAAATGAATACACACAACTTATATATATTTACTGTTGTTTTGTACGACATTTCGACCTGTATTCTAAGCCAAAACAAAATGCTTAAGTTAAACCACCCCCACAATCTAACTGTAATGGAGTCAATCAACGAGATTCCAGACGATTGGGAAACCGAAGAAGAGACCGTTGTAACTGTTAATCCCCACACTGGCGAGGTTGAAGAGAACCTATCTTCAACTGGTGCAGGCCCACAAGTGGAACAAGTCCGAGGACTAATCAAGTCTAAGCCCTGTAGCAATTGTGACAAGAGCATGCAATTCCATCCGCCACAGGCTGCTCTTCTATGTGACAATTGTGGGAATGTTGAAGACCACCGAATCCATAAGAACTGATTAAAAGTTAATCTTTTATAGATTAACTAAAAATTCTAAAAGAAGTATTGGGACTGAAGACTTTTAACACAAACCGAAAGAAATTAATATCTTGTAACATACTTTTGTAGTAATGTCTAGCCACTCTTTTCACAAACTCTCTAAATTTAAAATTGAGGGAGATATTATTTCATATATACAATGCATAAAAGAGGGTCATAATAAACTTTTCAGAGAAATGGCTTCAAATTTCAAAAAAGAGAAACAATTTGAACATCTTTGGGAAGAAATTCAAACAGAACTTTCTGCTGGTCATAGAGAACAATTATTCAAAAAACACTATGTTCATGCAGCATATAATGCTCTTTCACGACGTTTAAAAGGAGAAATATATAATTTTCAACAGAATGAAATCACAATAACAATTATAAAAGATGGATATCTCGGTTTGGGGATTTCAAAAGAGAGCCATAACAGACTTTCGATTGATGAATTTTTCACAATATCAGTTCCATATAAAATAGGAAATATTACACAGTTACAACTCAAAATATCTGACTTAAAAACGACTACGCCAACAATAACACTCCTGTATTGTAAAAATAAAGTTACAGATAGTTCAGGTAAAAATAATTTAGATACACAAAACCAGGTATTATCAAGAATCAAGCGGACGAAAGAAGAGCATGAAGCTAACTGTATTGCTATGGAAGGTGAAAATGCAATACGTGTTGCTACTGGTCTCCAAGCAGCAACATTCATCTCTGACAATTCAAAATTAGAGGATATAGACACCTTTCCAGTCGATACATTTGTAGCAACATATATTGATAATAACAACAATCAAAAAGAAAGCATTTGTTTTTATAATACTAATCTGTCTAATAAACAAGAACTACAAAACTATCTGAGTGCCAACAATGAAAGTGCTGTTTCGGTAAGTAAATTTGGTGATTTCTTTGATTATCCAGAGTATGCAGTGACACGGTTTGAAAAATTATTTGAACAAGGTAGATTAGTCGCAGCATACTATGAAACAGAATATTATTATGCATATTTAAATAGAGAAATTGAGACTGAAACATTAGAAGCAATTAAAATGCTTCCATTCACAGTTAGTATTAATGATTTTGATATTGCAAAAGAGCAAGCCATTAAATACAAAAATACAATTGAAAAGTTTGTAGACAAGTATAATATTGATTATAATACGCCATCTTGTCCAAAACCAGAAGAACTCCCTACAGAGTTTACGAATCTATTCCCAAACTTTGAATATTATACTGTTGGGAACACTCAAACAATCAATATTAATCAGTGAGATGAATGTTTAGTTGCTGTCTTTCATTTCAGCATCAAATTCATCTTCAGATTCAACAATAACATCAGATTCATACATTCCTCCATAAAATTCATCAATGTATGATTGAGCTGATTCAACGTCATCAAACACATCCATAATACGACGACCATCTGAAGTTCGACCTTCTGCGGTCCAATGCGACGGTAAAACATCTTTTTCTGTTTCGATAATATACTGTTTAACCATATGTTAAGTAACTATGTGCTGTTTTAAATATCTGTTGACGGGGGTATCATAAGAACACATAAACCATATATTGCTATACTAATACTCAACAAAATTAGAGTAGACTTTCAGTCAGAAAAACAATCTAATATAAACTATCATTGTTTTAAAAAATACAATAAGGTTTGATATTAGATATAACATATGCCTAATCCAATCCAAAATAGGTGTCCAGACTGTAAAGAAGAGAAAGTATGGGATGCAGATATGAAAAATGGTGAGATGCACTGTCCTGATTGCGATTATTCAAGACCAATTATGAGAGATGATTTGTGAGGAAAGTGTGTTGAGTCAACTCAAAATGATGAAACAAAACTATTATAGCCCTCTGAACTGTAATTAAGACTATGTATATTGACTTTTGGAAAGACGAATACGAGAGTATTAATACAGATGAATTAACTGAGTTGACTGAAAAATACAAAAAACAGGTTGACAGAACCGTTTTTACAGTATTAGAAGAACGGTTAGAAGAATATGGAATTCCTGTGTATGAGTCATTCCCATCAGATGAGTCTATGGAATCATTTATTATGTTAGATGATGAGTATAGAGTCACTGTTCGAGTTTCAAGTGAAGGTGGTCTTGTGAACCTTCATATGAGAACAGAAGTAGATGGTGAAAATGTAACAAAAGATGAAGCTATTGTCAAAGCATTAGTTCAAGTTGCTAAAGAAGAATTGAATGTTTCTAGAATTGAAACAACATATCTTAGAAATAAGTCTGAAGTATCAATTCAAACCCTTTGGCGAGCGTAACTTCCACGAATAAAGGAGTAGGATTTTACTTCAACTTGTGTAATGAAAATAGTGTTAAAATAGCACACACGTCAATTGATTCCACTGTACTCACATAATAAAAAAGTTTAATGCGTATCAAGTCATTATATCAAATATGTATATTGCACTTGGTATAGACAATGGTGTTGGTGTCGGGCTTGTTGAGAACGGAGAGATTATTGCCACTGTGGGTTCTGGACATACTATTGAAGAAGTCACTAATCGAGAAGCATGGGCTACAAATTCTGACCGTATTGGAGATAGAGTAAAGTCTTCTGAACTGGCTCAAGTCTGTTCTACTGGCGACAAATATACAATTTCATTTGTAGAAAGTGGTTATGTGAAACGAGTCAATGGGGACACTTCAGTTGAAGAAATAATCCCAGACTACAATACATTAGCTTAATGAATTATTTATAAATTATAGTTGATTATTGTCTGTTCTGAACCTCCACGAATTTGTTTTATATAAAGTGTATTTGGCTTATCCACATTTGTTATATCTACTGTTACAGTAGTTCCTGGCCCACCGTATTCTTTTGAAAGTAAGTATTGGTTTCCATTTTCTGGGCCTAAAATAGAATCAATAGAGTTGTTATTTATTCCGCCTTTATATATACCACCGTCTACACTTACAAATATAGAGTCTGCTTCAATTTTGTTAATTAATGTCACTTTGATAGTATCCTTGCTGTGTTCTATTTCAATATTTTCTTGAGCTGGCGTTGTTGCAAACTCTGCAATATTCCCTCCAAATACACTTAATGTTATTGTTAATCCAATTGTTAGAACTAATAACGCACCAACTGTAATTGTTCTAACCATTCCTTAATTTGATGGATTTGTATCCATTAATATGTTGATTTATTTAAATTGATTTAAACTTTTGTGTATTAAAATATAAATCTAAAACAAAACTCTTATTTTATTTCCCCCTTAATCGTTTGAATATGGAGAGAACAAAGAAAACAGAATATATGGTTAAATCTCCAAGTAATTCTTCTGTTTTTTCAACAAAACCGTCGAAGAAATATTTGTGGTTTGAAGTTCTTGGTGATGTAGATACGGGAATTCGAGTTAGAATTCCACTCCCATACCCACCGTTTGATGATGAGTATTCTAAAGAGATTAGCAAAATTCTTTGGGAGTTAGAAGAAAGTGATGTAGTATCAGCTGTATTACAAAGGGAAGATAGCTCTGATTTATGGAAACCAGTTGAGTTAGAATATTATAATCAAGTTGACTGAAAGTTATTTAGTGACGGAACAATATTATAGGAATATGAGCTGTTTAGATTATGCAATCGATGGTAAATGCTGTTTAGTTAGCTGTCGTGAGAAAGTAACAGATGAAACGCCTGGCTACCTTAGCGATGCCTTAACAAAAGTTGAAACACGAAGCGGAACACATTATGTTTGCAACTCTTGTTTGAGTGAGTTAGAAGAACAATATGAAAATGGAGAGATTGATGTATTTACAATTGTTGAGTAGTGGTGAATTGTATTAATTGAATATTTTCAACCGCTTAACTTAAATATAGTGAGTGATTTGTATTATATGGAATATGGTCAAAGACATTCACGCAAAACGAGATTCGATTGTTGAAGCTGTCTCTGAAGAAAACTCGGTTAGAGATATTATTTCAAATATTAAGTCCCAATTCCGTGATTGGGAGACTAATTCAGTAATCGCCCCTGGTGATTGGGAATCAGCAAAACAATCTTCTGTAATTCATGTTAGTGATATTGAAGATGGTGTATTTCGGGTTTTATTTGACACGCCTGAAAAATGTCGTTGTTTAGAAATTACAGACTCAAATGTTCTTTTCCGTGAAGCTGATTGGGATACAGATACAGAAGACGCATTAGAATCAACAACGAGAGACTGGTATGAAGATACCAAATCGCCAGACTAAGTTATTAACTCAGTTGGTTCAGGTTGCATCATCAACTGCTTCTGGTCTAAAAGCATTGGGAAAAATCTCACCTAGCGTATACTCTTCGATACTATCTCCATTGTCACTATAGATGACAAAATCATCTGCACAAAATTCAGCAATAAATTGACGGCAAGTTCCGCACGGTGGCGCTCCATTCTGACCTTCTGTACTGATTGCTAATGCATAGAACTCTTGATGCCCGTCAGCGATTGCACTACGCATAGCAGTCCGTTCAGCATGGCTACACATATCAAATGTGATATTTTCAATATTACACCCCGTATATTCTTCTCCACTTTCAGTGATTACAACTGCGCCAACAGAATATTCTGAGTATGGAGAGTATGCATTCTCCTTGGCTTCACGAGCTGCTTCAATCAGTTTCTCTTCATCAACATCTAGTAGCACTTCCATACTATCATAGTCACACGGGATAATAATAAACTTTGCTAAAATATTTTGAGGAAAAACCTTTTGATGACACAAACAATATAAAACGTATGAAAGAAAAAAGTGCATCTGAATTTATGGATGCAACAGAAATTGATGATGAAATTATTGTCGAACCATTTGAAGGACCCCCATGGGAAGGAAAAGCAACAAATTATCACTCTGATTCAAACGGAGAATTATTTATCTTCTCAGATAGGTCTCTGATTCGGTACAATTCTGAAGGAGATAAACTGATGTTAGGCTCTGATGCAAAAACACATATCAAATCAGGTATTGCAGGACATGTTGAATCAGTTAAAAATACAACTAAGAATATTGTCTGGAAGAATTAGAAATCAAAATCTTCTATAGACGAATCTTCAGTTTGAATTACAGTTAATGTAACATTTTCACCAGTACTAGAAAATGATTTCCATGTTTCTATATTAAATGGATGGCCTGTAATAATATTAACAGGATACTTTTGGAACATATTCAAATCTTCAGTACTTGGTTGTAACACACCACTCGGATGCGAATGGAAAGAACCGACAACATTTCCACTGACAGGAACATTGTGACTTTTTAGTGACGCCTGTTTTGGACTTGAAGTTGTACCAGGAATCACATAGTACGAATCAATAACATATGTGTCAGACAATGCTTCATGAGTGAACTCGACTTCTGAACTATGTTTTGCAACTAATAATGCTAAAAACTCATTTGGAAGTTGCTCTTCAGATGCACCAATTAACTCAGATAAAACATCTTCTGAAATATATTCGGGGATGATTGGAGTCGGCAATAACCATCGTAGAAAAGAGTCGAACACAGACATACAATCATATATAAATTCAATTGACAAAAGTGTTATGTAATTTTTGATTAATCCCGCTTGTATTAATTTCTGTTTGAGTTTTCTCTGACAGCTCTTGTGTATTTGATGGAACTACAGCATTCATAAGACCATCTTCAGAACAAATATGAACTTCATCTTCACAACCACCTTCAATTTCACCCACTGTAGCATGTAATATTTCATGAACAGCTACAAGTTCATTATCATCAACAACAACAGAAAACTCTCCATTAATATCACTCCACCCATCATACTCTTCACTCTCATTAGATAAAACTAACAATACACTATGTGTTTCTTCATGACCATCTAATAACTCGTCTTGATACTCATTTTTTAATTTTTGAAAAGATTCTTCTCCTTCAAAAACCTGCTCTTCAGTAATAGAATTAGTATAAAAATGTATATTAATTCCTGACTTTCCAGATGGATTAGAAACATTTAAATTATTAAACACAATTGAAATACCATCTGTATCAACTGAATTATTTCTAGTTGGAGCATATACAATATGAATGTCTTTTCTTATCGGACTAGAATTACGCAATTCACTATCTGAGTCTAAATAACTATCAATCTCTTCTCTATCACTCAATCCATCATTATCTGTATCTGTATTATTTTCATCTGTTCTATATAAACACTCTTGTTTGTTATTTACTCCATCTCTATCATAATCTTTTACTGCAGACGTTTCATCAAAACAATCTGGTTTCTCTGTTGGATTAATTCCAATTCTAACCTCAGTTCTATCAGAAATGTTATCTCCATCACTGTCGTTTTGTAATGGGTTCGTATTATACTTATTTACTTCTATAGAATCATTTAATCCATCATTGTCAGTATCAGACTTTGTTGGATTCGTACCATACTTATTCACTTCTACAGAATCATTTAATCCATCATCATCACTGTCGTTTTGTAATGGGTTCGTATTATGTTTATTTACTTCTACAGAATCGTTCAATCCATCATTGTCAGTATCAGACTTTGTTGGATTTGTACCATATATTTTATTTTCATACATATCAGATAACCCATCGTCATCACTGTTGGATTGATTGGGTGTCGTATTGTATTTATTTACTTGCTTAAAGTTTAATTTACTTGAATTTGATATCGGACTTTCATTATATTCATTTACTTCTTTAGAGTTATTTAGCTCATTACTGTCTTCTTCTAATGAAGTTATCTTGTACTCATTTGCTTCTACAGATTTGTTTAATTTATTATCATCAGAATAGTTAAGCAATATGTTTGTTGCATTGTTTATTTCTTGTTTTGTCTCTATTACATCTACATTATAGGAAAGAGTTAAAAATCCAGATGAAAAGAGCAACAGGAAACAAAATAGAATGATATGCTTTCTGTTCACTACTAATATAAATTGTTATATTTTCTAAATATCTTATTATATACAAAAACCATCTTCCAAGATATAAAACTACTTCTCACTACAACAACTGATTAGTTGAAGAATTCAGCGATTTGCCAATCGAATTTCAACTCAAAAATTCTTGGAGATATTCTTCTGTTTTACTATTTGTCTGAGAGAACCCAGAGAAATCAGCGAGCGGACTATCACTATCAGAACTGTCTTGATTTAGAATAGATTCGATAATTTCTTCAGAAACTTGTGCTTCACCACAACTTCCAAACTCAGAATCTACAGATAGCGCAGATACTCCTGCGGCATGATTTTGATATGTGATGAGTGGGCGTTCTTCAACAGAATCTCCAATAGAGAATCGAAGCCAGATAGCGTCGGAAACTGCGGGTTCTTCAGCATGGTCAACTTCTATACTAGTTTTATACCGCACTAGTTCCCATTCTTCAACAGAACTTAGACTTGGAAGATAATCAAAGTCGTATTGCTCTCGCCCTTCAATATCAACAAGCGAGTTTGTGCTGATACTTTCTTCACCAACACGGTTTGCAGACCGATACACACGCTGGAGTTCAGATGGACATTCTACCGAGGCAAAGTTCTTGAAACTAGTTGCAATACCAAGTTCTTGCTGAGAGAAATCACTCTCAGAAAATTCTTGCAACTTTTCATCCCATTCTCCATTTTGCATAGATTGATACAGTAGACTAATATAATTTATGAGAGTGTCAGAAAATGGAGTTATTTCAGAATCTTCAATCATTTCTTCAACACAGATAGTATTGCCGCCAGAGTGAAGCATCATAGGAAACGGTCGGGCAAACCCTTCAGTTGGGTCGTATGCACCACGTTCTTCTGTTTCTTCTGTTTTGACATAGGTTTTGGCAACAAAGATTGCGCCGTCGTCTTCGATGATTCCGACTCGCTCGTGTCGAAGCGCATCCATAGCAGGAATGTGCATACAAGTATTATATACACACACATACTTGAACCCTTTGATTTCTCTGTTTGAATCAAATCACTTCGGCAGTTTTATATGGCTCCCATTACTACATTAGGATATGTCTGCTAAACCAGACTCGCATGATTCACGGACAATAATTGAGAAGATTAATGATGAAGATGACCTCTTAGAAGCGATGCTGTCTGTGCCAACCCACATAAATGTGAGAATGGTTGAATCACGCCGAAGTCGTTTATTTTCAGTCCTTTGGGAGGAAACAAGTCTTGGAAAGCAAGTTGTCCTCACTAATGTTCAGGACCGAGAAGACGAGTTCATCGAAATGTATGGAAGTGATGAAGAAATCAATCTTCCAACTTGGCTCCTTCGAATGGAAGCTCAAGATACTCTCCTTCAAAAAATGTGTGAAGAAATGGGCGTATACTAACATACACCAAAAACTGTTTTAACTTGGAGAAAGTAATATTATATATGCATTACCGAGTGTTAACTGAAGATGAATTCACAATCACAGGTGAACATTCTGTCCGCTCAATTGAATTCGACCACATAACACAGAACGGTGGACAGATTTCAGTTGTTAGGGGTGAAGACATTAGCGACTGGATTGTTTCTGATTTGAGTGTTGACGATTGGAGTGAGTTAAAAGACTCACTATCTGAAGGTGAATACTCAATTGATGAACTTGAAGAGTATCTCACTAAAAATCAGATTGAATTGTGATTTCACACTATTTAAAATCAATACTCTTTTGAGTGTTACTATACAATAATTTAGTATGGCTAGAGAACGTCCACATACAAGTGTAAATATAAGTCAGAAAAGCGATAATCGTATGGCTGGTGTTCTTGGCGGAGAATATGAGCTTCCATATCCAATGAGGCATATGTTAGAAATTGAAGCATGGGTTGATTATTTTAGGCCAATCGGACTATATGATGAAGTGGAAGATGCAATCAATCCAAGAGATTCTGTTGCAAAAGAAGGTGAGAAGAGAGCTTGTGAGAGTTGTGGTTCAGTCCAAGAATGTGGCTTCAATTATGATAGATATTTCTCTGATGATGAATATCTTCGCATTTTATCGCAGTCTGGAGCGTGTTCGTTAGAATGTGCAGTTGAATATGCCTTCCATGGAAAGTTTGCACCAAGCATATCTGAGTTTAAATCTAACCCAGATGCATATAAAACACTTGGCTTAGTGAACACTACAACAGATGAGATTCGACAAGAATTTTATAGCGATTTAATGTGACTTATTTTTCATCTTATCTTAGTTCAGGATTTGTATAATGACCAATATTATCTAAATACTCCCATTCACCAATGAGACATTCATCTAATATGTTATGATGTTCTTCATCAATCTTGTATTTTTCATCATCTGTCGCTTCTTTAGAAATTTCTGTATTAATCTCCATTAATACATAGAGATATTTTGTCTCTCCTTTTCTTTGAATAAATGCAGATTCAGTATATACCCCTTCATAAACAAGCGTTTCTTCAACTTCATCTATTCTATCATGAAGTTCAGCATACCAGTCTCGTATTTTATCTTCTTTACCAGATTTAATCTCACAACGAGCAAGATTTACTTCTTTCATATATGTTTGTATTGCATTTTGTCAAAATAAAACTTCTTGTATATTCATAATATTTTAGTTAATTTTTCAGCAGTCTTGGCATCTTTTGAGTTGAACAATGGATGTGAAGACCATTCAGAATGGACAGTTTTATGCTATATCAGCCCATTGTGTTCTAGTATGAGTATTGACCCATCGAAGGGATTTGAGCAGTCAATTAAACACGTTCTGGATAATAATCTTTCAACTGATGATTCAGTTGATTTTCGAGTGTTTGTTGATGGTTCTGTTTCAACAGATGGTAAAGTTGGATTAGGTTGGGTTGTATGTGATTCGAGTGGAAAAATTCTGTGTAAAGGGTCACGGAAATTTGTTGTTGATAAAGGTTCGACCCAATTTGCAAATAAAGCAGAATGGTTGGCTATTAAAGCATCTATTAATCAACTTCAGTCGATGGATTGGTTTGGGTCTGAAATTAAGATATATTCAGATAATCAATCTGTTGTTGAAGCGTTTTCTCGGCCAACAAAGCTTTGGAGTGATGAAATGTTTAATTCACTTCGACAGCGAGTTGATTCAGAAAGCGTCGAATGGATTCAGCGTGACTATAATAAGGTTGCAGATGCTGTTGCAAAAAACGCACGGAAAAAGATAACAACTTGAAAAATCAATAAATTTAGCTGTAGTGAAGCATCACATTTTTAATTTCGGCAAGTCTTCACTATTCTTTTTCACATTATATTGGAGAGAGCCATCAGATAACCGTGTAAATACAATGTAGTCAAATAATTTCATATGTGGTTGCACTTTGGGTGTATCTTCAGTAGTATCTTCAATGCAAATTAACGGCGTATCATCTGATTCTAATCGAGACTTTACAATATGGAGAAATCTAAATAATGTTTCTGAATCATGATACATAAGTAGTGTGCTTAAGTTTTCTAATGTAACTAGTCTAGGTTCTTTCGTATCATCTAACCAACTTGTAATTTCTATTCCAATTCCTGTTAAATCTTCTGGAGAAATCTCACTGGAAGCAGTGATTGGTAATAAGTCTGAAGACTCAATAATTCGAGACTGTAATGTTGAAATTGAAAGCACTGATTCAAAATCATTATCCAAATTATTGACTATCTTTCGAAGAAGCGACTCCTTGCTTGTATTTACAGGACCAGAAATTAAAATTGATGGAGACGCCATTTGTGTACACTTTCTTAAACACAGAATTAATATATAAATAGTTTGGTTTGCAAAACATCATTTTAAATAAGAGTACAATATGTCTAATTGTATGTTTTATAATACAATATATGTTATAATTTATCATAATTTATAACATATTTTCTGGTCACTTCCGTAGAATTTATAAATATTGAATTTATAACAATATGTGACTATGGAAATTAAAGACGTTCGGGTTGATGAAACAGTCGATAATAATCTGCTCAAATATGCAGAAGCTATTGAAAAATCAGTACAAAATAATAATTTGCTCAGTGGAACAGTGACAATTCAGACAATTACAAAAGATGAAGAGTTTCCAGATAGTTCTGTTATATTTTCAAAAAGTGGGACAGAAAAAACAGAAAATGGTCTTAAAATAACAGGAACTAACATTTCAAACACAATTATATTCTCAAATAAAATATCTGAAATGACACAAGCATTCTTTGGGGATAAGTTTTCATTACAAACTATCAAAGTAGAAGACAAGTTTGTTTGTATTGCATTTGAGAATCGTTAATATGTGAAGTCACCTATGTTAAAACGGTGGGTTTTCGTCTTCAAGTTGTGTAACTGTCGTTTCTTCTTCACTTGTGGGGTCTGCTTGTGAAATTTCTGGGTCTGCTTCGGTAATTGCACTTCCAAACACATACATTGAAATACAATAAATGAGGAAGTAAACAAATGGTAAGAAGAACAATCCAAGACCAAATGTAAATAAGATTAACATAACTATTAAAATACCTACACCAAATCCAAATGCAAGCAATACAAGATATGCAAGGAAGTACTCTTTAGAAAAGATGATTGCCTTCAGTCGAGACCAATCAGTCAAATCGCCACTCTCACGGAATACCATCGCATAGACAATAGGCAAGACATATCCAACAAACATTGATAACAAATAACCTGCTATAACTAGTGCATACATACCAACAGCAGACTCTATATTAGCTACTTCAAACAGAATCGGTGCATTAATTAATAGTTGAATTGGAATTATAACAATTAAATAAATCACAATGCCTAATAATCCATTTATGAACAAATCACCCCAGTTTGTCCACTCAGGATATTTCTTTAGTGGTCGTGTCTCCGTATCTTTAAGGATTTGAATCATATATCCATACAAGAAAACACCAGGTATAATAAATATTGACAATCCTAAAATCAATCCACCGAGCAATTGTTTTTTCACAGAGTCCTCATCAGCTTTCAAAGCTTCAATTGAATTTGAAAAGTGTTTCATAAATCACATTTGTATGTAATTCATTAAAGAATCTTTGCTTCAACAGTCTTAAAACAATTACAGTTTAAGTGTTTCAGTTATATATGTTTAGTTGAAATGCACTCTAAACGATTTCGTGTGACGCCGACGATGGATGAGATTTTA